>MAAB01029238.1_pt1 | contig 29275 bp, 18 predicted proteins | sample 1115991 | NCBI WGS metagenome assembly MAAB01 (sample SAMN04961124, study PRJNA320927) | seawater metagenome | isolation source: sample BD02T18 sea water enriched with oil for 18 days | place: USA:Gulf of Mexico | collected 2013-07-27
TTGTTTAGCGACAATAGCGCTGTGGCCCCACCTGACTCCATTCCGAACTCAGAAGTGAAACGCAGTAGCGCCGATGGTAGTGTGGGAGTTCCCATGTGAGAGTAGGACATTGCTAAACTCCTCATTAGAGAAGCCCGTTACGAAAGTGACGGGTTTTTTGCTTTTTGTCGTTTGAAAAGTTTTGTCTGCTCCATGCCATCCTGGTATCGCGACATTAGTACATCCATGTACGTCAACGCAGTTACGCCGATGGTAGTGTGACTTATGTTGCAGGTAAGCCCATGTGAGAGCATAGCGGGACATTGCTAAACTTCTCTTTAGAGAAGCCCAATGTGAAAGAGTCGGGCTTTTTTCTGTGTGGAATTTGCAGTTTATTAACCAATAGAAAAGTTAACACTTACATACACAATGATATGGATGTGTACTTCTTTTCAACGTACTTACCTCTGAGCGCTAGCTCTTTAATTGCCAACAAGTTGTTGGTATTTAATTTTCATTTTCCGAAATCTAGAATACTCTTCATTATCTTTAGAAATATTTATTAATCCTAAAATGATTTGTTTAGCTTGTTTTAATGCTTCAAGTCTATGTTTATCATTTTCATATGTCCCTAATAAAATGTGTAATAAATTTAACTTAATACCACTATGGTTGGGGAATAACTGTAAAGCCTGAGTTAAAGATTTTATAGATTCATCATAATCTTTTGATTTATAGAGCTCTTTTCCTATAGCAAGTGCCCTTTGTGCTCTAGCAGTATAACTTTCATCAATCTCTAAGTCTGAAAGTTTTCCTATTTTATCTGTTGACGAGCACTTGTTTGGTAGCTGATTATTTGCTGAAATTAGTAACTGTGAAGCTTCACTATTTCGGTTTAACGTAGTAAGTGAGCTAGCAATTTTATCTAGGCTTTTAGCGTCGATGTTGTATCGTTCTTTATCCAATAATTCTAAACCTAGATCTATCTTGCTTTTAGCAACAACATAATCCTGAATATTTTCAAGTAAACAAGCTGATAATAAATGTGATTGAATTTTCAATTCGGGTTGATGAAAGCTTTTGTTTACTTGTGATAGCATACTAAAAGCTTTGTTATTCATTTTTTTAGCTTCAACTAATGGTAATTTAGAAGAATAGCTAGCAAGTGATTGAACAAACAATAATGCATTTTCTGGGCTATGATGGATTGAGTTATAGGCAAGTTCGTATACTTGTTCATATGCCCCCGTCGCTTTTTCAAAATGATTGTTTTCAAAACACAAGCCAGCATATTTTTTTAAGCGTATTACTGAGCGTGGTGATAAATTTAAAGCGTCTTCAAGAGTTTTCTCAGCAGATAAATTTTTATAATTTTTTTCATAGGCAGATGCTAACCAATCATATCCAGGTAAATAAAATGGTTTTTGTTCAATGACTTTTTTGAAAATACTCTCTGCATTATTAAGTTTGTTTTCTTGAAGTGCTATCTTACCTAAGCCAATATCTGCCCAGGTGCAGTTCTTTTCATTTTGATAAGCTTTATAAATACATTCTGCATTTTTGTACTCTTGCAGTTCGAAAAATTGCCTAGATTTTATCCCTAAACATTCTGTTCGGTAAGGTGTGTTTTTTTCGAGAGCTTCGTTTATTAATGAGATAGCTAAACGTTTATCATCATTTTCTAACGCTTGATATATACCAGCCATCGCATTCTTTTTTCTAGAACAGTTATGTAAACGCTTACTTAATTCACTTGGTGTGTAAGGCTTACAAAGGTAACTATCAGGTTTGTGCTCAAGAGCAGCTAATACCATAGCTTGCGACATTTCCGCAGTAATCATAATAACTACACAATGACGTGAGATAACTTCGCTTACGCGTATTTCTTCTAAAAGTTGTTGACCATTTTTTTGTTTTTCACCCAAGTCATATCCTAAAAAAATAACGTCATATTTTTTTTCCAAACATAAAGGAATTGCATCTCGTGCATAGTATGTCGAGTCAACTTCTTTAGATGTTAAAGACATTGCAAACTTTTTTAAAACATCGTGGGAGGGCTTTATGTTATCTATAACTAAAAAATGCTTATCGGTATAATTAATAGTAGCCATGACTCTCCTTATGGTGAATTAAATATTATTCTTTAATGTTCAGAGTATAATGCTTTTAGTTGGTTTTTTGAACATATCCTAGTTTAATTATAAATACCTCAGCAACAAAAACTGATAAACTTGCTAAATTCTTTTGTTATTAAAATTAATATGAAATTTTCTACGATTCCTCTCACTGAGTCATTGCAAAAAAACCTCAAAGCGCTTGAATATGTTCAAGCAACTGATATTCAGCAAAAAGCTATACCCTTTATTCTAACTGATAAAGATGTAATGGCTAGGGCAAAAACGGGTACAGGGAAAACTGCTGCTTTTGCACTGCCCATATTGCATAAGTTAATTACTGAAGAAAATCGAGTTAGTATGCTCTCTGCTTTAGTGCTTGCACCTACTAGAGAGCTTGTTCAGCAGATACATTCAAGCTTTACTGAGTATGGCAAAAATACTGATGTACGCATCGTTTCAGCTTTTGGTGGTGTAAGCATTAAGCCTCAAGTCAGTAATATAGTACAAGGCGTAGATATTCTTATTGCTACACCAGGCCGATTATTGGATTTATTGTATAATAAACATTTGAGTTTGAAAGATTTGTCTGTGCTAGTTTTTGATGAAGCTGATCGAATGTTAGATCTTGGATTTAAAGCTGAAATAGATCAAATAATTCAGCAGACCCCACAAAATCGACAAACATTACTATTCTCTGCAACATTTGATGATTCAATACATAAATTCAGTAAATCTTTATTGATGAATCCACAAGTTATTACTATTGATAATAAAACTGAAGTTGCAGATAGTGTTGAACAGTTGGTTTACACAGTTGATGCTGATAGAAAGCGTGAATTGCTTTCTTATTTAATTGGTTCTAAGAATTGGCAACAAGTACTTATTTTCACAAGAACTAAAAAGACAGCAGATGAGCTTGCTAAAGAAATTTGTAAAGATGGTATTAAGGCTCAATCAATACATGGTGATAAATCTCAAGGTGCACGAGATAAAGCATTATTAGACTTTAAACAAGGTAAGGTTCGAGCTCTGGTTGCTACGGATGTTGCAGCTCGTGGTATTGATATTGTTGATTTAGAATATGTTGTTAATTATGAGTTACCTTACGTTGCAGAAGATTATGTACACCGTATTGGCCGTACTGGCAGAGCGGGTAAAAGTGGTTTAGCGCTTTCTTTAGTTTCACCTAATGAAGAATGGCTATTGACAGCGATTGAAAAAGTTATCGATGATCGTTTATTACAACAATGGCTGCCCGGTTACGAGCCTGATTTAACAAAAATCGGAAAGCCAGAAAAATCAGGAAGCAAGAAAAAAGCGAGAAAACAAGCTTTACAAAAGCCTGCAGGTAAAACTAGGCGTAGAAGATAACTCACTAATAATTGATGAGGCAAAAAAATAAATCATGCCTATATAGTTTAATCAAGATCAATTAAAAAACTGGTCGAAAACGTCATTCCAGTGGTTTTAGGCTGAAATCCAAACTAAAAGGCAATGGATTTTCGACAAAAGACTTCGAAGATGACGTTATCAGTGAGTTCCTGAGTAAAGAGTATCGGCTCGATATAGATTTAGTCTCAGTTAATACTACCAATAACTCCTTATTGCTAAAGTAAGCCCCCACCCTTGAAATTCTCCGCCATCATCTGCTTTATCTTGCATATCTGCGTACTGTAATCCTATTTGAAGTTTTAATTTATGCTGATAAAAAAGTAAATTTATACCTGTATATACTTCTTGGTATTTATTTCCTCGATCAGACACTATTTTATTTTCATATTTACCTAGTTTTAAACCATTGTTGTCAGCGCTGGTTAGATAAGTATAACGAATTACCCATTGCACAAGGTCAGTTTGTTGATAATAAGGCATAACAACAAAACCCCACATGTTACTTTGATCTAATGCGCCTTCAGCAAATGAAACATCGTGTGAAAGAGCCCAATTATTCTTTGTTATCAATCCAGAAAAGCTGTAGATAGAAGATAATTTAGTCGTATTTCCTTCAATATGTGCATCATTAGAAACATAATCAAAATTGAATTGCGCGCTATCCCAGTTGCGATTCCTTGTAAAATTCTTACTCAATGAAAACAAGCTAAAATAGCTAGCGTCAGTGAAGCCTATTTCATCTGAATCATCGCTAGAATATACACCAGCATTATAATGTAAGGTATTAGATACGTTACCTTTTACGCTGAATCCTGAGAAATACTCAGCAGTAAACCAAAGATTATTAGTTAAATTATTACGCTGCGGGGTGAGCAATTTTTTGGATGACGTTCTCCCATCTAATGTAAAGCCTGTAGACTGTTTTAAAAACGTTAGGGTTAAATCACTGTTAGGTTTGTACGCAAAATTAGCATCAGTTAAACGGTTATACCAATCACCAATGTTATTATTTAGGTCAATATCAGCTTCTAGTGCACCAGTAAATTCTTTGAATTGACTCTTAAAACCAAACCGAAAACGACGCCAAGATATATCACTATACTGACCTTGTTCACTATCAAACCAAGCTGAGTCAATGTGTAATCGACCTGAAAGTTTAAAGTAATCACCTTGAGAATTTTCATATAAATTTGCTTGCTGCCAAAGCTCATGAAAAGTTGAATTTTCTGCTATGCTCATTGAAGAAAAGCATATTGAGTTCATTAAAAGAAAGGAGACTTTTAAATTTTTAGTTAAAAACATATAGAATCAAATATGGTTACAGTTCATTAATAATAGCAAGTAATTAGTTGTTTTACTAAAGCCACTATTTAATCTAAGGGTTAATCTAGAAACTTCATATTAGTTTTTTTTAGCATGGTTTTAATACTAACGTTAGGGTAACGGGGCTTTGCTTAAATAGCTGTAAATAAGAAAAACCTGAAACTAAACATTCGTTTCAGGTTTTATATTTGGTTTAGTTTTTAATTGAGTGTACTAGAACTTATATTCAGCACCTGCATAGTAAAATGCTCCATTAAAACCAAATGGAGCAGAGCGGCGAGAGTAGGTAAATACGCCAGGACTATCCACAATTACATTCCCATTGCCATCAACGATGGTACCTGTGCGTGAATTACCAATTTCATTTTTGTCTGGGTAAACGTCAAACAAGTTATTACCACCAATATTCAATGATAAATTGTCAGTCATTTGATAACTAACCCGTAAATCGGTCAATACTTCTGCGCCGTAAGTTTGTCTGCCACCGTCAGAAATCGTGTATTCACCATAACGGTTGAAAGCTAAATTGATAGTAAAATCACCAACTTTGTATAAACCACTTAAACTAATGCGATCTTGTGGTTGCCATTCTTCAATGATAGATATCGCTTGCTCAGAAAAAATGTCTTCTGGAGCAATTTGACCTAAGCCACTATCCGGTGGTGTGAAAATGCTGACTACATCGGTTTCAGTAAAGTTAGCGGCAAATGTTAAGTCTAAATCACCGCCCATCATTTCAGTGTTCCAGGTGGCAATAATATCAATACCAGTAGTTTCAGTATCTGCGCCATTTAAGAAAAATTGTCCACCACCAGCACCTGAAGCTTTTAAAGCAGCATCTAAAGCTGGTGATAAGCCTTGACCTAATGAATTACTTAAGACAATACGATCATCAATATCAATGGAGTACCAATCTATGGTTAAGTTGATATTATCACTAACTTGAATAACGGTACCTATGCTCAAGTTAGTCGCTTCCTCTTCTTTAAGTTGAGGAATGCCAATGGCTTGCGCCAAGGTTGAGTCATTACGGAAGGTACCCACTTGCACCGCAATTTGATCACCTGTCGGGTCATCAGGGTTAGTTTTAAATTGTGTGCTGATGTTATTAAAGTACAGTTGCTGCATTGACGGAGCACGGAAACCAGTACTCATCGCGCCACGAATGGCAATATCTTCGGTTATAGACCAGTTAGCCGCTAGTTTGAAATTAGTGCTATCACCAAAACCATCATAATCATCATAGCGAGCAGCACCACTAACAATTAGATCTTCTGTTACTTCCATTTCAACATCGGCGTAAAAAGAGATCACATTACGCGTTTCATCAACAGCTGATATTGGGCCAATACCACCAAAGCCCTGGGTACCTGCACTTCTATCTGTTGGGAACAAACTCTCACCTAAGACGGTATCGTAATCGCGATATGAGTATTCATCACCGGGATTGATTTTATAAATATCAGTGCGAATCTCAGCGCCCATTGCTAAAGAAAATAAGTCAAAATCTTGAGTATAATCAAGGTTTAATGTTGAAAGAGCAAGCTCTAAGCCATAAGCAGATGCTTGACGAGGCACTGAACTACGAATTTCATCAGGAGTAATGTCCGAAAGAGAGCCATCAGCATTATATTGCAAGGCGTTTGCAAACGAGGAATTGATTGTGTCACCGGTGACATAATCGATATTGTTTTGACCATAGGTATAAGAAAAATCTAAACCTGCACCATTGTCAAATTCGGTTTGATAACCAAAGTTATAGGAAATATCTTTAATATCAGAGTTTATCTTAGGTAAAAAACCAGCAGGGATAGTTGCATCACCATCTTGTAAAGGTGCATTTCCTCCCGTGTTACCGTTGTGGCGGAAGAAAGCCGCTGACTGGTTATCGCGTTTTGAAAAAGTGATGAAACCATAAAGTTCACCATCACCCAACTCATAGCCGGTATTTACGGTTAAGCCAAATTGGTTTGAGTCAGCATCACCAATTCTAAAGGTATTACGAGTTGCGGTAGCTTCACGAGGGTCACCAAGTAACTTGTCGCCATTGTTTAAAGTAGTACAACCAGGGAACTGACACGAGCCATGTAAACCCGCTCTGTTAGTATTGCCGCGATCACGGAAATTTAATGTGGTATTTAAATAACCACTATCACCTAAAGCAAACCCCTTAGAAATATCGACATTGGTTGTTTCGCCATCTCCTTCTGAATATTCGCCATAAGAAATAGCAACCTTACCACCGTCACTCGCATCGTTTAACACGATGTTAATGACACCAGCAATAGCATCGGAGCCATATTGTGCCGCTGCGCCATCACGTAGTACTTCAATACGTTTAATTGATGATGCAGGAATAGCATTCATATCGGTACCTGCTGTACCACGGCCCACAGAAGTGTTGATATGGATTAAGCTGGCTTGGTGGCGTCGTTTGCCATTAATCAATACTAAAGTTTGATCTGGGCCTAACCCACGTAAAGTAGCAGGGCGTAGAGCATCGGTACCATCACTAATTGACGAGCTCGAAAAGTTAAAAGAAGGAGCAATGGCTTGCAGCATTCTACCAACTTCAGTTTGACCAGTATTGGCTAAGGCTTCGGCGGATAAAATATCAACAGGAACGGGTAGGTCATCCGCTGAACGTCCTGCAACGCGGCTACCGATAATTTGAATTTTTTCTACTTCTTGTTCGGTTGCTTGAGCTGGTTCTTGTGCAAGCGCTGTTTGGCTTGCCGCACCTAATATCAAAGGTGCTAACATAGATTTCATAGTTTTGTTTTTCATTGTTGTTATTCCTCTATTGTATTTATCAACTTGAATGCTCAGTTGACCAGAGTTATTAACAACAGCAATTAAACCAGAGTCTTTTAATAGTTTTTTTAGACCTGACTGTACTGAGTGAAAGCCTTTTAATTCATTTGCTTGGTATTTTTTAGTTAAATCAAACGAAAAAACAATCGTTTGATTCGCCTTTTGTGCAAATGCGATTAATGCTTTATCAGCTCTTTGTTTGTTAATATCAAAGCGTATAAAACTATCTGCACTAGCATTGAAAGTTATCAATATCATTGTCATGTTAATGAAAAAGTTTGGTAACAATCTAGGCTTAGCTGAAAGTTTAAACAGACGAAAGTTATTTCGCCAACTGCGCAGTATTAATAAACAAGTGAGCAGAAGAAATCCTCTATAGTTTTTTAATTTATTTTTGAATAGTTTAAATTAAGTTAAATAGTGACAAATAGCTAGCAAAAATACCGACTAGTTACTAAATACATTAAAGAAAAGGTGTATTTAAAAAGGAAGGGCTTATTCAGCTAAAGCAAGTGAAATTTTGCTATCTGAACTTTTAGAGTAATTAATATTAAAGTTACTCTTTAACGATGCTAATAAACCATCAACATCGTTAGCCTTAAAGTAACCTGATACTTTAATATTGGCTATTTTGGGATCAGAGACTTCAAATTGATTTGATGTGTATCGACTTACTTCGGCCAACGCACTTGATAATGGCTCACCATCAAAAATTAGCATTCCTTGTTGCCAAGCTAAATCACGCTGTACCTGATCAAGAGAAACTTTTTTAACTGGGGTTTCTACATGTTTGGCAATAATGGCTTTTTCACCAGAAACCACTAAAATTCCAGGGAATTCTGATTTTTGTGTGTTTTTATTTGTTGTTAATAACGTTTGCTTTATCACTTCTAGTGTTTCACTAGCTTTAGTAATCAACACTCTACCCTCAGTAACCATCAACTCCATTTCACGGTCATCACGCTTTCGTACATTAAAGATGGTACCCAAAGCCGTAAAAGATTTTTCACCTGAAATAACCGTAAATGGACGAGACTTATCTTTAGCTACATCAAATCTTGCTTCACCTTGCACTAATGTTAATTGGCGAAAGGTGGACGTATACGCAATCTCAACAATACTATTGGTATTTAATTGAATATGAGTGCCATCGCTCATAGTAAAACTATTATGTTCACCAATAGGTGTTTTTAACGTTTGCGTTTGGGTTAAAGCTTGCTCGTTTAAAGAAGGGAAAAAAGGTAAGAATGAATTGTCAACTAACGCATTTGTTGAAAGTAAAGATATTATGGTTACACTTGCTGCTAACGCTAATGCAGCAAATTTGTTATTCGATTTTTTTACTTTTTCTAATGGGAATAAACCACTTAGTTCATTAAGTACAGATACGTCATCCCAGTATGATGCCATTTCTAATAAAGTACTGTGGTGTTTGGCATTTTGATTACACCAAATAACCAAGTCTCTTTGCTCTGTTGGAGATAAGCCACGATCCATTCGACTGATCCAAAGGCAAGCTTGCTCTTGAATTTGTTCTTTGGTGTGAAATTGACTTACATTACTCATTGGTTTACTCGTCTACTTACTGAATTTATTCGTTTATTTGTTGGCAATACTTTTTTCTCTGGCAATCTTTGTTTTAGATTGAACCTTAACTATTGAGTTCTGACCTACTTTATGATGCATTAGTTCCATGTATTGTATGCTTTTTAATAACCCTTTAGCTACATGCTTTTCAACAGTGCTTTCGCTCAACTGTAAATATTGCGCAATTTCTTTTTGGCTAAGACCATATACTTTCTTTAAAATGAAACATTTACGTACAGAACCTGAAAGTTGATCTGTAGCTCGACAAAAAGCTAAAAAACGTTCCTTGGACTCGTAATCATTTTCAAGATGGTTGCTACTTAATTCAACAGGTGGCTCTACAAAATCCTCTATTGAATCGTTAAATTTGTTATCCCATTTGGCATTATGATTGAAAGCGATATTTTTGGCGGTTTTAAGCATATAACTTCTAGCATACTTAATTTCTTGTTTTAAGTTTGCTTCGTAGCTACGTACAAAAGTTTCTTGCACTATATCATCTATATCATCAGGTTTAACAATACGACTGATAAAACTTTTTATCGTATTTTGATAACTGATAAAAATATCTGTAAGTGTCTTTTTATTTTGGCTCATTGTTAATAGCGTTTAGAATATTACCTTTCTTAGTGTACTCATTATTGAACTCAATTTTCAATCACTTTATTTGCATAATTATTTACTTCAATTTTTCAGCGAGCTAAACATTTGCTCGCGACATGAAGTAATGTATTTCCACTTAAACTTCCTGAAACACCTTTAATGGTATGATCACATTCACATATTTGTTCATTTTGTATTGGTATTATCAATGATAATACCAATATTTAGAGATGGGTATTTAGTAATTTGACTTAAGAACCCAATTTTTGTTTTTTTGCTTTTTTCTTTGCTTGTTTTTTAGTTTTAGCTTTTTTTTGTGCAGTAGTTAGCTTCAGTTTTGCTTTTTTATTTGCAACTCTGGCTTCTTTGTTTCTGGGTCGAAGTTCGTCAATTACTCTTCGTTGGAGGCGCTCATTTTGATAACGTTCAATTTTTCCAACTACAGCCATGTCATGGGCTTCTACTAAAGATATTGCTGTCCCCTTAGAGCCAGCTCTACCTGTCCGGCCAATTCGATGAATATAAATATCTACTTTACGCGGTAGATCAAAATTAATGACATGGGTTATATCATCAATATCTAAGCCTCGGGCAGCAACGTCTGTAGCAACAAGTACTTTTATTTCACCACTTTTAAAGCGTTCAATTGCTTTATTTCGTTTGTCTTGTGGCATTTTTCCTTCAAGCCATACACAAGGTAACTCTTCTGCGTACAATTTTCCGGATAAAGTTTGAACTGTTTCTCGTTTATTAGCGAAAATGACAGTGCGGTTTACACCTTCTTGTTTTAAGGTATTTATGAGTAAATTTAGTTTGTGGTGTGCATTATCAGCAATATGTAGCCACTGATGTATTTTAGCTTTTTCTTTACGTGAGGGATTTGATTCTAAAAATTCAGGCTCAGTTAGTACGTCTTTAGCAAAACGAATCACACCTGCTCCTTCCAACGTTGCTGAGAAAAGCATGGTTTGCTTGCGCCAACGAGCTTCTCCAACTATGCGGTTGATAGTTTCGCGAAACCCCAAATCTAGCATGCGATCTGCTTCATCTAGTACTAATATTTCAATTTCACGTGCATCAAATTGCTCATTTTCTATGTACTCTAATAAGCGGCCAGGTGTGGCAACTAAGATATCGGTGGTACTGTTTAATATATCATTGTGGCTGCCATAATTTACGCCACCAGTGATTACGCCCGTTTTAATTTTAGATAGCTTGGTGAATTTTTCACTGTCTTCACCTATTTGAATCGCTAGTTCGCGTGTGGGCGTTAAAATTAATACTCGAGGAAAGCCTGGTTTAGTTCGCGGGTAGTCAAGTAAATGCTGAGCAATAGGTAACAAAAAAGCAGCTGTTTTCCCTGTACCTGTTGGTGCTGAAGCAAGTATGTCTTTGCCAGTCATTGCTTGTGGGATAACCAGTTTTTGAATAGAAGTTGGCTTTTTATAACCTAGTTCTTTAACATTGGCTAATAATTCAGAGTCGAGATCAAATTGCTCAAACATAAGGGATTTTCACTAATTTTCAGATGGATAGTACAGATAAAGGCAATTATAGTCTCTTTCACGTTATCTGTAACTAATTTATCTCGTTAGTTAAATAGTTTATTTTAAAGTTTAACTTTCGCTATATTCTTCTAAAATCTGTTCGCACCATAGATTGATCCTATCTTCACTAAGATCATATTGGTTGTCTTCATCAAGTGACAAACCAACAAAGCACTCTTTATCTTCTGTTAGCGCTTTTGATGCAGCAAACTCATACCCTTGGTTAGGCCAATAACCAATGAGCTGAGCCCCTTGTGCTACCACTTGTTCGTGCAACATGCCTAACGCATCTTGAAACCAGTCGGTATAACCTATTTGATCGCCCATGCCGTATAAAGCAACTGTTTTGTTATTAAGATTAAGATCGTTGATGTCTAGCCAAATAGATTCCCAGTCCTCCTGAAGTTCGCCATAATCCCATGTAGAAATACCCAAAATAATAAAGTCATAATCAAGGCAGTTGATTAATGGAATATCTTTAATGTTGTGCAACTCAACCAGATCATTACCTATAGTTGCTTGAATTTTTTCAGCAGCAATTTCTGTGTAACAGGTAGTAGAGCCATAAAATAAGCCAATTTTCATGTAAGTTTGCCTAAAATGTAAGAACGGGAGTAATTTCCGAAGATTTTAACAAAAGCATTTAGTACAATTCAATTTATTGTTTGCAAAGTTACAATAACGACTGTAATTTCACTGACAACAAAACGGTCTGTAATATTTATTCGGTCATTATTTATACTAACATTGATTGAAGTTGATTTAGGAAAACAAAGTATGTTTAAGAATATTTTAATTGTGGGTGGCTTAGCTATTGTCGCGACGGGTGTGTTTTTTTCAATGAATGAGCCGGCTGTGGCAAATAATTCATCGGTGCCCTTGAGCATAGATAATCCAGCTGAGTTAGATCCTACGCAATTGAATGCTGATTTACTTAAAGTAAAAATTAAAGCCAAGTTGGGTTTAACCGTAGAGAAAGTTGAAGTGACGCCTGTGCCAGGGATCGCTTTGCTTATTACTACTCAAGGTTTATTTTACTCTAGTTACAATGGTGATTACTTTATTCAGGGTAAAGTTTATAGTTTAGTTTCAAAAGTAACTGATTTAGCAGAACAAAGCTTGGCTAAAATGCGAATGGAAGGTTTAGAGAAATTTAAAGACGACATGATTGTTTTCAAAGCTAAGGACGAAAAATATGTAGTGACTGCTTTTACTGATATTACATGTGGTTATTGTCGTAAAATGCATAAACAAATGAATGATTATAATGACAGAGGTATAACTTTTCGTTATTTAGCTTACCCTCGTTCAGGCATTAAAGATCAAGGGGGAAACTATAGTCAAGGCTTCAAAGATTTACGCTCTGTATGGTGTTCTGAAGATCCTAAAGCAGCGATGACCAGTGCAAAAAACAGCCAAAACGTAGCTTACAGAGTTTGTGATAAACCCATTGAGGGCCAATTTGATTTTGGTCGCCAAGTTGGTGTTAATGGGACTCCTGCTATTGTTTTATCAAACGGTATGATGGTACCGGGCTACCAACCACCAGCACAATTAGAGCAATTATTGAAAACTTTATAAGGTATTCAATGTGTCTAGATGCTTTATAAATTATTTTGAGCAACGAGCGGCACGACAAAAATTGTCGAGGCACAGTAAATGATAAAAGATATAATTCGCCGTGAACAAGTTGCTGACAAGCATTTACCTAAAGATTTATCTCCTATTATAAAACAAGTTTATGCTTGTAGAGGTGTTAAGTCGGCGCAGCAACTTGAATTGAAGGTTGCTAATTTACAAGGTTTAAATTCGGATGAAAAACAAAGTTGCTCATTAAAAGGCTTGCCTGAAGCATGTATTTTATTGCATGCCGCTCTAATAAGTAATTCTAATATTGTTATCGTTGGCGACTTTGACGCTGATGGGGCAACCAGCACTGCCTTGATGATGGTTGCATTATCTTCAATGGGCAGTATGAATCACTCTTTTTTAGTGCCCAATCGCTTTGAATATGGTTATGGTCTAACCCCTGAAATAGTTGAAATAGCTGCTGCTCAGGGCGCGCAAATGTTAGTAACTGTAGATAATGGTATTAGTTGTGTTGCTGGTGTAAACCGTGCAAAAGAGCTTGGGTTACAGGTGATTGTTACAGATCATCATTTACCTGGACATGAATTACCAAATGCTGATGCTATTGTTAACCCAAACCAGCAAGACTGCCCATTTCCTAGCAAATCACTTGCAGGGGTAGGTGTTGCTTTTTATTTAATGTTAGCACTTCGCAGTTATCTTCGAGAAAAAGAATATTTTGTTAACCAGGAAATTAATGAACCCAATATCGCCCAATTACTGGATTTAGTTGCCTTAGGCACCGTGGCTGATGTTGTTTCTCTTGATGCTAATAATCGTATTCTGGTGGAACAAGGCTTAAAACGTATACGCGCAGGGCAAACCCGCCCCGGTATTCAAGCATTAATTGAAGTGGCTAATAAAAATCAGCAACGCTTAGTTGCCTCAGATTTTGGATTTGCTTTAGGGCCAAGAATAAATGCAGCAGGTCGTTTAGATGATATGTCTTACGGCATAAATTGTCTACTCGCACCTGATTTAGCAAGCGCTAGAGTGATGGCACGCGATTTAGATGATTTAAATAAAGCACGAAGAGAAATTGAACAGGGTATGCAGCAAGAAGCTGAACATGTACTTAAATCATTAAATTTTGATGAAGAGCATTTACCCAGCGCTATTGCGCTTTATCATAAAGATTGGCATCAAGGCGTTATTGGGATTGTTGCAGGTAGATTAAAAGAAAAATTTCATCGTCCTTGTATCGTCTTTGCAAAAGGCAGTGAAAATGATTCGCTGAATTTAGAGCAACAAGAAATTAAAGGCTCGGCTCGTTCAATTCCCGGTTTACATATTCGTGATTTGTTAGAGCATATTGACAGTCAGTACCCTAATTTAATTGTAAAATTTGGTGGCCATGCTATGGCTGCTGGTTTATCAATTAAACAACAAAACTTTGATGAATTCAGTGATGTATTTAATAAGTTAGCAAGAAAGTGGCTTAAAACTGAAGACTTACAAAGCATCATTTTATCTGATGGTGAATTAGACATTAACCATTTAACACTAACTTTTGCAGAGCAACTACGTGACGCTGGGCCTTGGGGGCAAAACTTCCCTGAGCCATTATTTGATGATAACTTTAAATTAGTACAGCAACGCATCGTTGGTGAAAAGCATCTTAAACTTGTGGTAGAAAAACAAGGGGAAGTTTTTGACGGAATAGCCTTTAACGTTGATATCAAAGCTTGGCCAAATACACAGGCAAAACAAGTACATTTAGCCTATAGATTAGACGTTAACGAGTTTCGTGGTAAACGCACAGTGCAATTAATGATAGACCACATTACTGCTGTTGAATAATGAGAGCTGATAATGGCTAAACCACTGGCAATAATTGAATTACCAAATTTAGCTTTAGCTTTTATTCCTGTACTAGTCGTTTTATTTATTCAGTTTACGTGGTCGTTATCACAAAAAAGAACAATACATGCATTGACTCGGATGTTGGTGCAACTATTATTAGTGGGATTTTTTCTCAGTTATATATTTGAGTCAAGTAGTGCTTGGTTAGTGCTATTATTGCTTATTATGATGGTGTTATTTTCTAGCTGGATAGCATTAAATAATATCGAAGCACCCAAGTGGCAACTTTTTCAACGAGCTGTACTGGCCATTTCACTTAGTGGTGTCTTAACCTTATTAATCATCACCCAAGGCGTTTTACAATTATCTCCTTGGTATCATGCACAAACACTTATACCGCTTGCAGGCATGGTTTTCGCCAGTAGCATGAATAGTGTTAGTTTATCTGGCGAGCGCTTTTATTCAGAGCTTGTTAATGAGGTCAGTTATGAACAGGCTAGAAATACCGCATTTCAAACATCAATGATCCCCAACGTAAATGCACTCTTAGCGGTTGGCATTGTCTCTTTGCCCGGTATGATGACTGGGCAAATCCTTTCGGGTGTTTCTCCCTTTATTGCAGCAAGATACCAAATTATGGTGATGTGTATGATTTTTGCCTCGGCAGGTATCTCATCAGCCTATTTTCTTTATTTAGCTAAACCAAAAGTTAAGCTGAAAAACACTAATTCTTAGCCGTTTATTTACTTCACCATTCGCGCTATAATGCGCGACTATTTTTCTACAGTTTTGCTCTTGTTAGAGACTATTTGTAAAACTGATGTTTGAAGGCTTATGTTTGAAGGTTTATGTTTGAAGTTAATCCAATAATCAATAAATTAAAAGAAATTCGCGAACGTGCTGACCTACTTCGGGGGTACCTTTGACTACGACGTTAAAGCAGAACGTTTAGTTGAAGTTAATCGAGAATTAGAGCTCCCCGATGTTTGGAATGAACCTGAAAGGGCACAAACACTAGGAAAAGAGCGTAGCTCCCTTGAAGAAGTCGTTAATACCATTGTTGAGTTAGAAACTGGTTGTGACGATATTGAGGGCTTGCTTGAATTAGCTGTAGAAGAAGAAGATCTAGAAACATTTGAAGATGCCCAAAGCGAGGCTGATGCTTTAGATGCAGTATTAGAAAAACTTGAATTTCGTCGTATGTTTAACGGCGCTCAAGATGCTAATAACTGTTATCTAGATATTCAATCGGGATCGGGCGGCACAGAAGCTCAAGATTGGGCTGAAATGCTTATGCGTATGTATTTACGTTGGGGCGAAGCTCATGGTTTTAAAACTGAAGCGGTTGAAATTACCGGCGGTGATGTTGCAGGCATTAAAGGTTGCACCATTAAATATACTGGTGAGTATGCCTACGGTTGGTTACGCACTGAAACGGGTGTACACCGACTCGTGAGAAAATCACCCTTTGACTCAAGTGGCCGTCGTCATACGTCATTTGCTTCTGCGTTTATTTATCCTGAGATAGATGACAATATTGAAATTGATATTAATCCGGCAGATTTGCGTGTAGATACATACCGTGCTTCTGGCGCAGGTGGCCAGCATGTTAATAAAACTGATTCTGCTATTCGTTTAACCCATATTCCAACGGGTGCAGTAGTGCAATGTCAAAGTGATCGCTCGCAGCATAAAAACCGCGCCAGTGCGATGAAATTGTTAAAAGCAAAACTGTTTGAGCTAGAAATGCAAAAACAAAATGAAGACAAGCAAGTATTAGAAGACGGAAAATCAGATATAGGTTGGGGCAGCCAGATTCGCTCTTACGTGTTAGATGATAGCCGCATTAAAGATTTAAGAACAGGTGTTGAAAACCGCAATACTCAAGCAGTACTAGACGGTGATTTAGACAAGTTTTTAGAAGCCAGCTTGAAATCTGGTTTATAGAAAAATTAAAGATTAATTTACATATACGTAATGAGAAACATAATGACTGACAATGCAAAAAACAGCCAAGCGCCAGCACAAGATGAAAATAAACTTATCGCTGAGCGTCGTATAAAGTTAGAGAAAATTCGTTCGAACTGTCCTGCAAATGGTTTTCCAAATGATTTTAATCGTGAACATTTAGCGGCTGACATTCAAGCAGAACATGGTGAAAAAACCAAAGAAGAACTTGAAGAGTTACAAGTAACTTACGCTATTGCAGGTCGTGTTATGGCTAAACGTGGACCATTTTTGGTTCTACAAGACATGTCTGGCCGCATTCAAGCTTATGCTGAGAAAACGGTACAAAAAGAAATTCGAGCCAAGTCTGGCAGCTTAGATATTGGTGATATTGTTGGCGTTAGAGGTATTTTGCATAAATCAGGTAAAGGCGATCTTTACGTGAATATGGATCACTACCAGCTTTTAACTAAGTCATTACGTCCGTTACCTGAAAAATTTCATGGTTTATCAGATCAAGAAATGAAATATCGTCAGCGTTATGTTGATTTGATCATTAATGAAGATACGCGTAATACCTTTAAAATGCGTTCAAAAATTGTTGATGGCATTCGCAACTTCTTAGTGGCTCGTGACTTTATGGAAGTTGAAACGCCAATGTTACAAGTGATCCCCGGTGGCGCAACAGCTAAGCCTTTTCAAACGTACCATAATGCCCTTGATGTCGATATGTATTTAAGAATTGCGCCAGAGCTTTACTTAAAACGTTTAGTTGTTGGTGGTTTTGAGCGTGTATTTGAAATTAACCGTAACTTCCGCAATGAAGGTTTGTCATCTCGCCATAATCCTGAATTCACCATGATAGAATTCTACCAAGCCTATGCTGATTACAATGACTTAATGAACTTAACTGAAGACATGTTACGTACTATTGCTGAAGATGTGCTTGGCACAAGCATGGTTCGTAATACTGTTAAAAATTCAGATGGCGAAGTAGTAGAAGAAAAATTCTATGACTTTGGCAAGCCTTTCCAACGCTTATCTATGGTTGATGCTATTCTTAAGTATAGTGAAGAAAGACACAAAATTAATGAAGCCGCATTACGTGACCCTGAAAATAACTTTGATGGCATAAAGGCGATGGCAAAATCCGTTGGTGTTAAAGAAGGTGATGCAGCTAAAGTTTGGGGGCCTGGCAAATATATTTGTGAAATTTTTGAAGAAGTTGCTGAACATTTATTAGACCAGCCTACCTTCATTACTGAATATCCATGGGAAGTTTCACCACTGGCTCGTCGTAATGATGCAAACCCATTTATTACTGATCGTTTTGAGTTCTTTGTTGGTGGTCGTGAACTAGCTAATGGTTTCTCTGAGTTAAATGATGCTGAAGATCAAGCAGCACGCTTTAAGAAGCAGGTAGAAGAAAAAGATGCTGGAGATGATGAGGCCATGCATTTTGATGATGATTATATTCGCGCTTTAGAGCATGGTTTACCACCAACTGCTGGAGAAGGCATTGGTATTGATCGCTTAGTGATGTTGTTTAGTGATTCACCAACAATTAAAGACGTTATTTTATTCCCGCATATGCGTCCTGAAGTAGAGTAATAATAACCTTGTATTTATAAGTGGCAGTATCGATATTAGGTAATACTGATATCGATACTGCCACTTTGAGTATTACTCTTTATTTATTCTAGATTTTGCACGAGTAATTTGATTAATACGTTCATCTACTTTTTCATTATTATCACTGTCTTTGCTTTGGTAGATTCTTACTTGGTTACGACCATTATGTTTGGCGAAGTAGAGTGCTTGATCTGCACGGTTAATCATTTTGTCATATTCGGTTACTTCATTATTATCGGTCAGCCCTATACTTATTGTGATATTGAGATCTTGTGCTATCTCTGAAAAGTCATAGTTCTTAATCGTCACTCTGAGCAGTTCACAAAAATCATAAGACTTTTCTTCATCATTATTTATTAAAAGTGTAAATTCTTCGCCTCCCCAACGTGCTAATTTTGCTTGATATGAGCAGTCCTGAATAAGTTTTTGTAAAATATTAGCCATCCTTTTAATGACTTGATCACCAATTAGGTGTGAATACTCATCGTTGACATTTTTGAAATGATCGATGTCTAGTATGGCTATTGTTAGTGGTTGATTATCTAATTTAGCTTTTTTAAAGTCTTTATTACACCATGCATCAAAAGCACGGCGGTTAAACAAGCCTGTTAATTGATCATGGTTAGCTTGATAAGAAAATAACTCAGCTTGTTTTTGTAATTCAATGGTTTGCTGGGCAACTAAGTTTTTCAATTTTATTTGGCTTCGTTCAATAGTTATCATTCGGTACCGATAAATAGTATATAAAGATAAACAAATACTAAGAGCAATAAATAATTTAAAAAAGGTTGTTTGCCAATAAAAAGGGGTGATAGCAAAGCTAATCGTGGCAATATTTTCTTGCCATTGACCATTAGGGTATTTAGCTCGCATTTGAAAAGTATAATTACCAGGCTCTAAATTAGTAAATTCAGTAAACGTTTGATTGTTTTTATTTTGCCATTGAATATCAAAGCCTATTAATTGGGTTTGATATTCAATATATTCAGCCATTAAATAACCTAAGCCTGCATAATGAATTGTGATGCGAGATGCTCCTTCAGGTAATTGTACTGTGGGCAAAACTGGATAAGATTTACCATCGACATCGAGTTGCTCAATAGCTACTGGAAGTGCTGTTTCAGCCATGCGTTGTAATCTTTTATGATTAATGTGGCTAACTCCTTTTGCTGTAGCAATCCATACACTGCCGTCATGATGAAGTGTAGCTGCAGGTGTTGAGCCGCCATTGGCTTGTGAACTTAAAAGTCCAACACCTTCAGCAAATAATTTATAATCAATAAATTTACTTTTTCCTTGAATAATATTATTGATTTGCTTTCTAGTAATGCTTATTATCCCGCGATTGCTGCTTAGCCAAAAGGTATTGTTATTGTCTACAACAATTTGAAATATTTTGTCTACGGGAAGACCATTTTCTTTAGTTACGGCCCTCATTTCATTTGTCGTTAGATCAATATGAATTAATCCTCTATCGGTTGCCATCCAAATAGAGTTCTGTTCAATATGAAATCCAAAAGCATATTCAGCATCAAATTTATCATTAAGACGGTAGGTTTGCAGAGTTCCTTTATTATAGGAAGCGATACCATCTCCAGTACCTATCCATACTCTACCAAGGCTATCTTCGGCGAGTGCCATGATGAAGCTTGCGGGTAAACCACTTTGTTTATTAAATACTTCTTTAGTGTTATCAGGAGATATTTTTACTAAGCCTGAAGCTGTGCCAAGCCAAAGGTTTTTTGTTGAATCAACCAAAATACTTCTAATTTCGTTACTTGGTAAGCCTTTCTCTGTTGTCATTAACTGCTGTAATTCATTGTTATTTAAAATATACAGGCCTTGATTGTATGTACCCACTAAAACTTGTTTATCAGGAGTTTCAGCTAAACTCAAAACTGAAAATTGCTCATTACTATGCGCTATTTTAATCGTGCTAATTAAATCTTTTTGAATCTTATTTAGTCCTTTACTGTTGCCAACCCACATGCTGCCATCTGAATGAGATAATACACTTCGAACATAGTTGCCCGATAATCCTTGTTTAGTGGTTAGCGTGATAAAGGGAGCTGCTCTTAAGCGAAATAAGCCGCTACTTGTACCAACCCAAATACTTTGCTCTTTATCTTGATATAGTGAAGAAATTTTATTATTGGGTAAGCCATTGCTGTCATCTAATTGCTCTAAGTTATTTTTATTGAGCCTGAAAATTCCGTGATTATTCGTACCGAGCCAAATATTATGATCAGTATCTTGCAATAAACTGTTAACTCTTTCGTTGGCTAGTTGATCATGCAATGGTTGGAAAAAACCATTCACTAGCTTATAAGCACCTTGTTGAGTACCAACGATGAGTTGCTTTTCTTTAGTTAATAAAACTGTATGAGCAGGGGTGTTTGGTAAACCATAATGTTCATCAAAATGGCGAACCACGGTTTTGTTTTTTACTGAAAATAGTCCTTTGCTCGTGGCAACCCAAATAGTGCCTTCGCTATCCTGTACTATTTTATAGGCTCGAATATTATTAATAATAACGGTGTCTTGTTGGCTGTTTCTGTTTCGGTAAACTAGGCCTTTACCTTCTAATGCTAACCATAGGTTTTTATTGCTATCATAAATGGCGTGATTGATCATCGTAGAAGCAAAGGGTTTTGGTGACCAGTGGTTATTGCTACGCTCTGATAAACCTCCGCGGGCTCCTGCTACAAGTAAATTACCCTCCTGAGTTGATGTTAAGCTTTTAACCGCTGAATCAGGTAATCCAATCTTTGAACCTCGGGTAAATATTTTAAATTCCCTGCCATTAAAGCGCGCTAAGCCTTCCCAAGTTCCAATCCAAAGGTAGCCATCTGTTGTTTGTGATATTGAATTAATACCGTTGTGGGGTAGGCCGTCGTGAGTGTTCCATGTTTGAGTGAAGTAATCAGATAAAGGCAGCGTTTGTTCATCAGTGGATAAGGTAGCAGATGAAGCTGAAAGACTGGCTATAAAAAAATAAAATGATAAAAACTTCACGGTGATTAATAAATACTTCAAGATTGATGATTCCTAACAGCAACTTGTATAATTATTATTCTATCAATGTTTTATGATTTTTGGTGTTTTTTTATTAACTATTGCAATGATACAAAAGATGTTGAAGCTTGCCTAAAGAAGCAGGTAAAAGAAAAGGTGCTGATGATTTTATTCCCGCTTATTCACTTTGAAATTGAATAAGTTAGCATTGTAGTTTTTAAGTTAACAAAGAGCTGAATTTAAAAAAACCAAGTGAATTAAACTCTTGGACTTCATGTGGCCCGTTAATCATTACTATCATTTCTTGTCATCGGGCTGCCAAGGGGGAAAATAATCGTTGGTAGTTTGCTACCTTCCGCCATGTTAATTGGCCTGTTTTTGGTAGACTGCCATAGGTACTGATGTGTACGGATCTAATTTAATCTCATTTGCGAATGTGATTGGCGAAATTATTAGTAAAAAAAACAAGATAACAGTAAAAAAAAGTGTGGGTACTTGATAAAACAGTTCTCAAATCGAATGTTACGACTTATCATTACTATTCTTTGTAAACTTACCATTACTATTATACGTAGATATATAAAAGAAATATATTCTCTATAACTCTGTTTTTTTTGTTAACTTTTAAGTAGATTAGAGTCATTAAACCATTTCAAAAATTGAATGGTCTGAGAATTTTCCACAAAATTATAATAACAATGAACAAAATCAATGAGAAGTATTAATGAGATTAATTAATGAATAAGTCTAGAGGCGGGTTTAGTTCGCGTATCGGTTTTATCATGGCAGCGGCAGGGTCTGCCGTTGGTTTAGGTAATATTTGGGGGTTTCCAACGCAAACGGCTAGTAATGGTGGTGCGGCGTTTGTATTAGTTTATTTAGTTTTGGCATTTTGTTTAGCTTATCCTGCTTTTATGGCTGAACTATTAATAGGCAGATACGGACAAGCCAATGCGGTGACGTCAATGCAAAAAATGTCTCATAAGCTATGGCAAAAGCGCTTTGCTTTTGTCGTTGGTTTTGGCGGAATTATTTGTGCAACACTTATATTAAGCTTTTATGGTATTTTGGCCGGCTGGATGATGTCTTATGCACTAGAGCCTGTTGCCAGAATGCTTGGTTTTACCGAAATTGCCAATTGGTTTATAGCTCAGTCGTTAATGCGTAATGTGCTATTTACCTCATTGTTTATGATGCTTACTATTTTTATTATTCGCCGTGGTGTTGAAGAAGGTATTGAAAAATGGTCCAAACGTTTGATGCCTATGCTTATAGGTTTATTGATATTATTAATCATTTATGTTTTTACCTTAGACGGCGCAAGAGAAGGTTTTAATGCTTATTTAAACCCTGATATCTCGCGGGTTTTTGAACCAGACTTATTAATTAGTGCACTAGGGCAAGCGTTCTTTTCTTTGTCATTAGGTACTAGTGTTATGGTGATTTACGGCTCATATATATCAAAGAAAGAAAATTTAGTCACTTTGGGTGCTCAGGTGACTTTAATTGATGTCTCCATCGCTTTTTTAGCCGGTTTACTGATTATTCCTGCCATGTATGTTGCCCAAGCACAAGGCGTTGCTATATTTGCCGAGGATGGTAGTTTAATCTCTGGTTCTAGTTTGGTTTTTACCGTATTGCCATCGCTATTTTCATCTATGGGGGCTATAGGTTTATTCGTTGCCTTTGGTTTTTTCATTTTGATGTCTATTGCAGCATTGACGTCATCCATTTCAATGCTTGAAGGGCCCGTTTCATTTGTCGTTGAGCGTCATGATATTAAAAGAGAAAAAGCGACTACTTTTATAGGGTTAGCGATTTTGTTGTTGAGTATTTTAATTGTCGTAAATATTGAGTGGATGCTAGATTTTGTTGCTGTTTTATCAACTCAATATGGACAACCTATTATCGCAATGCTTTGTTGTGTATTTGTCGGCTGGATTTGGCAACGTAGTGAAGTGTTAGCTGAAATAAAACAAGGAAATGACGTTGTTGAGCATAGTTTATTTTGGAAAGTTTGGCCTTGGTACACCAAGTTTGTTTGTCCAAGTGCGATTGCGATAGTATTCTTTCATTCCTTGTAAAGAATGGCCTTCGTTCTAGATAGTGTTTTACTTCTCAACAGCTTAAGTTTAATTAACTTAAGCTGTTGACGCGTTGATAGAGATTAAAGCTTAGGCCAGCTCAACATCCAAGGCTGTTTTATCGCTTCTAATATGTCATTGAAATTATCTGATAAATAAAAAGCCCCGTCTTTTGGTGGCAAAATAAATTCATAGCGCTTACTTAAAAACTCAAAGCGTAAAGCGTAAGCATGTAAATAGCCTCTATCGGCAATAGAATTTGACTTATTCTTTGAATTTGTATCGTACAAAGGATCTCCAAGTATTGGTGAACCAATACTACTAAGTGCTACGCGTAGTTGGTGTGTTTTTCCTGAATGAGGTTTTAGTAAATACAAGCGACACTTATTACCAATGCTATAAGAAAAAAACTGCGTAATAGCGGGGTTATTCATTGTGCGCAATAGTTTGAACATACCACGGCGGCTTTTTGCCATATCCCCCTTTATTAATCCTTGCTTTTTGATCGGTTTTTTATCGCTGATAGCAAGGTAATATTTCTCAATTTGGTGGGATTTAAATAATTCACCAAAAAGTTTTGCGCTTTCACTATTTTTTGCAAAAAGAAGCAAACCTGAAGTCATTTTATCTAATCTATGAATAGGGTAAAGCTCGGTAATATTAAATTGTTGGAGTAAATATTGTTTTACTTGTGAGAATAGCCCTGCGCCATGTTCATCTTCATCATGAAAATTCACATTTGCATTTTTTGAGATAACCACAAAATCATCAGTTTGTGTAATAATTTTAAACATTTAATAAGTCTACTTTCTGATATTATTTGTTATGATAATTCAATCAATCTATTTTTACTCTCAATACAGGATGTTATTTTGAAAAATACTTTTCATTTCATGTCAAAGTTTAGCGTTATAGCTTTAATTAGCTCGTTATTACTTGCTTGCACTAGCCAAGAAATCTCATCAAAAAAAAATGAAAAAGCTAGGTTGCCAACAGGTGTTAGCCTAATTGAAAATGTTGTAGCAACAGAAAATCGCTTAGCTATTCCTTTTAAAAAATATACTTTAAATAATGGTTTAACTGTTATTTTGCATCAAGATAATTCAGATCCTTTAGTACATGTTGATGTTACTTACCATGTGGGGTCAGCTAGAGAGCAATTGGGTAAATCAGGTTTTGCTCATTTTTTTGAACATATGATGTTCCAAGGATCAGAAAATGTTGCAGATGAGCAGCACTTTAAAATTGTTACTCAAAGCGGAGGCAATTTAAACGGCACGACTAATACAGATAGAACAAATTATTACGAAACTGTCCCAAGAAACCAATTAGAAAAAATGCTCTGGCTTGAATCAGACAGAATGGGTTTTTTATTGGAAACAATTACAGAAGAGAAGTTTGAAATCCAACGCTCAACGGTAAAAAATGAGCGCGGTCAGAATGTTGATAATCGCCCTTATGGCAGATTGAATGAAACGTTAAATCAAATGATGTACCCAAGAGAGCATCCGTATTCATGGCCAGTCATTGGTTATATGTCAGATCTTGATAGAGGAACCGTTACTGACTTAAAGGAGTTTTTTAGTCGTTGGTATGGACCCAATAATGCAGTGTTAACTATTGGTGGTGATATTGATGAAGCACAAACACTCGCTTGGGTTAATAAATATTTTGGCGATCTAAAAGCTGGGCCTAAAGTTGACAATATTCCTAAACAATTAACTCGCTTAAGCGATGATCGCTATTATTCCTTCAGTGATAATGTTTCTCTACCTTTGCTTTATATTAGCTTTCCTACCGTTTATGGTATGCATGAAGATGAAGCGGCATTGGATGTGTTTTCAAATATAATCGGTAACGGCCCCACATCATTACTTTATAAAAATTTAGTAAAATCAGGTGTCGCTGTACAGGCTGGCGCAAGTCATCCTTGTAGTGAATTATCTTGTAAAATGAGCTTCTTTGCCTTGCCAAACCCACAACAAGGCATGGAATTAGCTAAAATTGAACAAGTGATTAACGATACCTTGCTTGAATTTGAAGAGCGTGGTGTAAATGATGATGATTTACTGAAAACTAAAGTGAGCATAGAAACGGGCACCATTTATGGATTACAAAGTGTTTCAGGTAAAGTTTCAACCTTGGCTCATTATCAGACTATTTTAGGCAATGCCGATTATACTGAGCAACAAGTTGCGCGGTATAACAAGGTAACTAAAGCCGATGTTGTACGAGTTTATCAAAAATATATTAAAGATAAGGGCGCGGCAATACTGTCCATTTATCCTAAAGGTCAAAAGCAATTTATTGCCAAAGCAGATAACTTTGTTTTACCAGACATAAAAAATCCCCCTGAGCTTGCACAACTTGAAACCCCGATTATGAAGAACGCAAGCACCTTTGATCGCAGTGTAATGCCTGTATCAGGCGCTAACCCGCAAGTTGAAGTGCCAAAGCTCTGGCGTGATAGTTTTAAAAACGGTCTACAAATAATAGCGACTAAAAACAGCGAAACCCCAACAGTAAGCTTGTTATTAAGTATAGAAGGAGGCCCTTTACTCGATCCAATTGAAAAAGCAGGGTTAGCTTCGCTTACCGCGAGTTTGATGAATGAAGGAACGACAAATTATATCAAAGAAGAACTATCTAACGAACTAGCAAAACTGGGCAGTGATATCTCTATAAGTGCGGCTGGAAGAAATACTACCGTCCGAGTTAGTTCTTTAGTGAAAAACCTTGATGCAACGTTAATGCTAATGCTTGATATGATGTTGAATCCTGCATTTGAAGAAAGTGATTTTAATCGCGTTAAAAACCAATTAATTCAAGGATTAGAACAGGGTAGTAAAGATGCTCGGACTTTAGCTAGTAGAGCGCAAAAGCAAGTGACTTATGGTGAAAATAATCGTGTTGGTTTAGCAAATGAAGGCACCATAAAAACAGTTTCAGCTATTGCTCTTGAAGATATTAAGGCTTTCTATCAACAATATTTTTCACCTAAATATGCCAGTTTAGTGATTGTAGGTGATATTAGTAAAAATGAAATACTACCGAAGCTTGGCTATTTAAAGTCTTGGCAAGGTGCTGACTATACAATCCCATCGTATGAAGAATTTCCTCAAATAACACCTAATAAGCTTTATTTCGTTGATTTACCTGGTGCTAGCCAGTCAGTCATTAACTATAGTCGCCGCGCGATGACTTATGATGCAACAGGGGAGCATTTTAAGGCAACGTTAATGAATTACCCTTTAGGTAGTGCTTTTAATAGTCGAATAAATTTAAATTTGCGTGAAGACAAAGGTTACACCTATGGCGCTTCTAGCCACTTTTCTTCGGGAAAAACCTTAGGGCGATTTATTGCAGGTGCAAGCGTTAAAAAAGAGCATACCTTTGATGCTATGATTGAGATAGAGCAAGAGCTAGATAATTACCAAAAGAATGGTTTAACGAGTGATGAAGTTGATTTTATGCGACAAGCCATTTCACAAAATGAAGCATTAAGCTATGAAACTCCAGGGAAAAAAAGTGGCTTTTTAAGACAGCTATTGCAATTTAACTTGCCTGAAAATTATAGTGAACAGCAAAACAAAATCATCAATACTATTACTATTAATCAGTTAAATGAAATTGCTGAAAAAGAATTAAGTCAACCAATGCAATGGATTGTGGTTGGAGACGGTCAAGTTATTAGATCACAATTAGAAAAAATGAATTTAGAAATTGTTGAGCTGCTGTTGGCCAAATAAAACAGCCTTTGGGCTATTAAAGTTCGCCTGCAAATAAATATTCACTTGAAAACGAATAAAAACGCCTTATTTATAGTTCATTAGATAAGGCGATTTTACTTACCACCGTTAGGAATTATTTTGACATTATCATTGAACGATTATATTAACGCTTTCAATCAAGACGAAAATTTTAAGACCCTTGCAGATATCGGTCGTGGTATTGAACGTGAAGCATTAAGAGTCTTGCCTGAAGGAAAGCTATCTCAACATGGTCATTATAGTAAGTTAGGCTCAGCACTAACGCACGGTGAGATAACGACAGACTACTCAGAGACCTTATTAGAGTTTATTACCCCAGTGAGTCATACGCCTGAGGAAGCCATTGCACAACTACAAGATATTCAAAAGTATACTTTTGCTAATATCGATGGGGAGCTATTATGGCCAATGAGTATGCCTTGCTTTGTTGATGATGCAGATAAAGTTCCGTTGGCGCAATATGGAGATTCGAATATTGGGAAAATGAAAACAGTGTATCGTCAAGGATTGAAAAATCGCTATGGTTCAATGATGCAAGTTATTGCAGGTATTCACTTTAACTTTTCATTTTCACAAGATTTTTGGAAAGTTATTCAAGGTTTGCAAAAGCAGAGCAATACTAAACCGTCTAATGATTTTATTTCAGAACAATACTTTTCCATTTTAAGAAACTATAAACGCTATTGCTGGTTAATTCCATACTTATACGGTACTTCACCAGCTATTTGTGATTCTTTTTTACAGGGGACAATGCCACAGTTACCTTTTAAAACATCTCCAAGTGGGGCTTTGTATTTACAATATGCAACGTCTTTACGGATGAGTGACTTAGGTTACACGAGTAGTGAACAATCAAATTTGAAGATTTGTTATAACAACCTACACGATTATGTTGATGGGGTTCAAAATGCTATTGGTTTAAAGTCTGATGAATTTGCAGATATTGGGGTGAAAGTTGATGGAGAGTATCAACAACTAAATAGTAATATTTTACAAATTGAAAACGAACTATATGCACCTATTCGTCCTAAGCAAGTGATAAGACCTGGAGAAAAGCCTTCACAAGCATTGCGCGATCGCGGCGTTGAATATATTGAGGTAAGAGCCCTTGATGTAAACCCTTTTGTAGATACTGGTATAAGTCTTGAACAAATCCACTTTTTAGATATTTTTATCACTTATTGTGCTTTTATTGATAACAAACGGTTTGATTGTGACTCTCAACAACATTATGAGAATAATATGAATGACGTAGTGTTACGTGGCCGTGACCCTGCATTATTGCTATCAGATGCTAATTGTAATGGTGAAGTAAACTTAAAATCTATTGCAACGTGGGGAAATGAATTATTTGATGACATGGCGCAGGTTGCCTCGCTTTTAGATAAAGCTTATACAACAACTCAGTATTCAGACTCTATAACGAGAGAACGGGCGAAAATTAACGATGCTAGCCTAACTCCTTCAGCAGAAATTTTATCTATCATGGTAGATCAAGGGCAAAGCATTTCTAAATACTCTTTAGGGTTGGCTGCGAAATACCGTAATGAGACTTTAGCTCGTGACTATCAATTTTATTCACAACAATATTTTGTTGATGGTGCGGAAAAATCTCATAAGACACAACAAAATATTGAAGCAAATGATACGTTAAATTTTGACGATTATTTAGCGAATTATTTTCAATAAATTTCATATAAAAAAAAGCGCGCTAGGGCAGCGCGCTGTAGGTAAAGCTATTCACTTTATCTTAAAAAACTCTACAAAATAAAACAACATGAAAGCAGTCCAGGGAGTATTGCTTCCATTAATTATGACGCTTAAAAGTACAAATAGTTCAAATTTTGTACATTAAAATAAATGATCTCTTTAACTGAATGATCTTATTAAATATTTTTTATTGCGATAATTAACTTTCACAAACAACAGACAAAAAAAAGCGTCTACATAAGTAAACGCATAAAACATGAAACTTATCTAATGAGGGGAGGAAATAATACTTTCCCTTAGAAAGCATAAATTTTCACAAACAA
>MAAB01001333.1_pt1 | contig 29223 bp, 21 predicted proteins | sample 1115991 | NCBI WGS metagenome assembly MAAB01 (sample SAMN04961124, study PRJNA320927) | seawater metagenome | isolation source: sample BD02T18 sea water enriched with oil for 18 days | place: USA:Gulf of Mexico | collected 2013-07-27
TCAAAGGCATTAACTTTCTTTTGTAAACCTAGTTGGTTAACCGGTTTTAAAACATAAACACCTGAGCCAGTTTTAACTTCAACTTTTTTTCTAACCTCTAAAGCAATAATAGCTTCTCGGACTGTCGGCCTACTTATATTAAAAGTTTCAGCTAGTTCGCGTTCGGGAGGCAAGCGACTACCAGGAGAATACACCCCAGAATTAATAGAAGCTTCAATCTTCTCAACTATACTCCAAAACAACCGGCGGTTGCTGCTCATATTATTTCCTTAGCTAATATATATATTTAATCATTAATAATAATTAATCATATCGTCTTATCTCGCTCATGGCAAAATCTTTAAGTCGAACATCGTTTGATTATTCTTATTTTGGTATAAACATATTAGGCCTTTGGAAAGCGCACGTCAATACATGTCATTACCAATACCTATGTAATTAATCTTTATTGGTAATACAAAGTGGTTGACAATTGATTGGTGCACTGGTTAAATATAATTCAACGGATCTTTCGCAATTTTCAAAGCGCTGTTTACAAGATGAAATGAAACAAAATAATAAAAATTATTAAAAATAATCGGGGATTTTATAATGAAATTAAATGCAATAAGTCGTGTTTTAAGAACACATAGGGTTAAACCAAATGGTAAAGCTGCAATATTTAGTTCAGCTTTATTAGCAATGTTAGCTACATCAGTTTATTCCGCAGAAGTCGAAGCTGCCAAGGCAGATAAAACGGTAAGTACTATTGAAGTAAAAAATAGCAAAGGCGAAGTAGAAGTTATTGAAGTAAGAGGTATGCGTGGCACGATGACACGTTCTCTTAATGAAAAGAAAAATAACTCTGCCATTGTTGATGCTATAGCGGCAGCTGATTTTGGTGATTTACCTGGCTTATCTTTATCTGATGTCATTGAGAATATCTCTGGTGCGTCCGGTCATCGATTAAAAGGCAGTCAGAACGAAATTTCTATTCGTGGTCTAGGCTCTTACTGGGGTTACTCAACCTTTAATGGTCGTACTATTACCAATGCTGGCCCAGGTCGTGCGGTTAACTTTAAAAAATTTCCTTCTAGTTTAGTTGATAAAGTCGTTATTTATAAGTCTCAGCAAGCTAACTTAGTTGAAGGCGGAACTTCAGGTACTATTGATGTCAGTTCTCTTCGTGCGGTTGATTATGGTAAAAGTGAAACAACCGTTGAATTAGGCGGTATGTATAATTCTTATTATCAAGATACCAGTGAAAATCCGTGGGGCAGTAAGTTTGTGCTGTCAACAGTACAAAACTTTGAAACCGATAACATGGGTGATATCGGCTTTACCTTTGGTGTTAGTCATCAAGATACCTCTAACCCTGAAGAAAACTATGGCGGCAACTCACAAATGGGTGTTTGTGCGTTAAGGGCTGCTGATGGCTCTGCGCTTTCAGATGGCGGTGGTGATTGTACTGGCGGTAGCTCAGCGCAAGCCGTTAGCGCTGGTCGAGTTGGACGTACTCCAACCCCGGGTGAAGATACCGATTTAAATGATTACGATCAATCTTCAATTTTTTATGTACCCAATGATGCCTTTTGGCGCACTGGCTCTGATGAAGATAAACGTACCAACGTAGTTGCTACCGTGCAATGGTTACCTAATGATCAATGGAACTTGAATGCAGATGTTGAACTTTCTCGTCTTGAATACACTGAAGAGCGTATGGAGCTTGGTTTAGATTCTCGTCGCAGAAAACTAGCGGATCATATCATTGCTGAGGATCATACTTTACTGTACGCAACAGGTGAAGCAAAACCACAACTTAGTGGTGAAAGTCGTAATCAAGTTGATGATTATAATGGTTTTGGCTTTAATGCTGAATTCTATGCAACGGATGATTTAACCTTAACTTTTGATACCGCTTATTCTGAATCATACCGTTACCGTGTTCGTCACCGTACTAAGTTTAAATCTGATGAACGTTATAATTACGCTTTAGATTACCGCGGCCGTAACGTACCAGAATTAACTTGGTTAGATTCAAGCCGTTTGGCTGAAGGTGATGCAGGTTTTAATGCCGCTGAAGCATTTGATCCTACCGATATGAATTCATTTATTGGTGATAATGGTGGTGCTTATGCTGAGTACCGTCGTTCACACGATGAACGTAACGATGATATCTTCTCGGTAAACTTCGATGTAGATTACGCGTTAGATAATGACTTTTTCTCTTCTATTGTTGCCGGTGTACGTTATTCCACTGAGCATTTAGTCGATTACCAAACCAATGATGTATCGCTTACCTTAAGTGATGGCTCACAAAGAAATGGCGCAACGGATACTGCTGATAACGATTGGGATGATCTTAACCCAGAATTACATCAATCATTAACTCAAGGCATTATTGATAGTTGTCAAAATGATCACTACAACAATAACTTGTTTGATGAAGAAACAGGTGGTGGCTCAGGTGATTTCGTCACCTATGATTCTAAATGTTTTCAGGGTCAAATGTTAGCTTATGTACCTGATGAAAATGGTAATATCAGTGGTAATACTGCTTGGTACGATATTGGTGAACGTGAAGACGGTCGTAACGGTAATGACCGTGATATAACCGAAGATATTTTAGCTATTTATGCCATGGCGAATATAGATACTGAAGTTTTCGGTGTTCCGATGACAGGTAATATTGGTGTTCGTGTTGTGCAAACTGATACGCATTCTACTGGCTGGGGTGATAAGGTTTATATTACATCCACTACTGTCGATGGTGATACAACTTGGGATGCAGAAACTAATGCCACAGGTGAAATCGAAGTGGTTACTTTAGACTCTTCATATACTGAAGTATTACCTAGCATGAACTTAAGCTTCCATGTGACTGACGATTTCATTTTTCGTGTAGCGGCATACCAAGCAATGTCAAGATTTCAACTGAATGCGATGTCTTCAGGGGTAAGTTATGAAACCTGTGAAAATCAAGATGACACCATTTGTGATGAAAATACTAATACTGATTATGATCAAGTCATTACCAGTGGTACGGCAAGCGGAAACCATATGAAGCCGTATTTATCAGATAATTTTGATTTGTCTTTTGAATGGTACCCAAGCTTAGATTCAGCGGTTACTTTATCCTTGTATCATAAGAGCTTTATTGGTGGTTATGAGAATGTTGAAGAGAATAGAGATATTACCGTAAGTTTAGATGGTGTTGATACCGTATATCAAAATGTAAGTCATTCAACGGTGCAAACTTCTGATGACTCTTCTACTATCAAAGGTTTTGAATTAACAGCGAATAAACATTTCACGGAACTGCCAGGAATCTTAAGCGGTTTAGGTGCAAGTATTGCTTATAACTATGCAGATTCAGACTTTGTTACCAAAGAAATTGCCAGCCCAGGCATTGTCCCAGATGCTAACTTATTTGGTTTTTCAGCGAATGTTGCCTCAGGGTCGATCTATTGGGAAGGTGACGATTTATCATTAAAAGTCTTATATAAATATCGCTCTAAGTACTTCCAACCAAATAACTTACCGTTTCCTACACGTACGCATCGTTATGTGCAAGATTCAGATTATTTAGATTTTGCCGCTAAATACAAAATAACAAAAAATGTATCTGTATCGTTCAAAGCACTTAACTTGTTGAACGAAGCGCAAGTATATACTCGTGGCAATGATACTACTATTGCCGATTACTCACGTTCAGGCACCAAGTTGTATTTTGGTATTAAAGCTAAGTTCTAATCTGAAGTGATCTAGTTCGTACTCTGTACTAGCAGGGCTCTTTATTACACGGAGTAGACAGAGCCCTAATTTTTTATAAATAGATTCAAAACAAGTTAAAAGAGATGTTTATGTACTCAATTAAGGCTCCACAATACCTAAAGCCCGTTACTTTAACGATGTTTGCTTTGTTACTATCTGGTCAAGCTATTGCTAAAGATTGGTTAGTTGACACACCTAAGGCTTATAAAAAGGCACTGAAACAGGTGACGGCAGGCGATAAAATCATTCTAGCTAATGGTACATGGCGAGACTTTGAAATTGTTTTTAAAGGCAAGGGTACAAAAACACAGCCGTTAGTCTTAACAGCACAAACTAAAGGCAAGGTTATTCTTTCTGGCCAATCTAATTTGAGACTTGCAGGCGAATATCTTGAAGTATCAGGTTTGGTTTTTAAAGGTGGTTATACCCCAAGTAATGAAGTTATTGCCTTCAGACGTAATAAAAAAGAATTAGCTTATCATTCACGCGTCACTGAAGTTGTGATTGATAATTATAGTAACCCTGACCGTTTTGAGTCTGATTACTGGGTGAGTTTATACGGTAGATATAACCGTTTTGACCATAATCACCTTGTTGGTAAAAGAAATAAAGGTGTTACCTTAGCGGTTCGACTAAACACTGAAGAAAGCCAACAAAATCATCATCAAATTGACCATAACTATTTTGGCCCTAGACCTATTTTAGGTTCAAATGGAGGCGAAACGCTTCGCATTGGCACAAGTCATTATTCGTTAACCGACTCATTCACTGTGGTAGAAAATAACTACTTTGATCGCTGTGATGGCGAAGTTGAGATTATTTCAGTTAAATCAGGCAAGAACAAAATTTCAAATAATACTTTCTTCGAATCTAGAGGCACGTTAACGCTTCGCCATGGTAATGGTAACTTAATTGAAGGTAATGTATTTAAAGGCAACGGTGTCGATCATACCGGTGGTATTCGCGTTATCAACCGTGATCAAACGATTCGAAATAATTACTTAGAGGGGTTGACTGGGTATCGCTTTGGCAGTGGTTTTACTGTGATGAACGGAGTACCTAACTCATCAATTAACCGTTATCACCAGGTGGTTAATGCGACTGTTGAAAACAATACTTTTGTTGACGTTGACCATGTCCATTTAGCGGCAGGCAGTGATGCAGAACGTTCTGCAGCACCTAAAAGCTCACGTTTTATAAATAATATATTCTTCAATAAAAATGGCAAAGCACCTTTTTCAATTTTTGATGATATTAGCGGAATTAGTTTTGTTGGTAACGCATCAAACTTATTGAAAGAAAACAAAATAAAGACAGGCATTGTCGTTCTTCCATTAACGTTAAAGCGTGCCAGTAATGGGTTACTTTACCCAACAAACAGTGAAGCAAAAAACTTTGGTATTTCAGCAGACTTAGTACCGACAGCAAAAGCTGATACGGGTGCACCTTGGTATGCTAAAAAAGAGCCGGTAGTTGCTTTTAATTCGGGCAAGGTAATTAACGTCTCTTCCGGTGAAAATGCTATTTTTGATGCTGCCAAGATGGCCTCTGAGGGTGATACTTTATTATTAAGTGATGGTGAATATATTGAAAATAAAATTGTTACGCTGGATAAAACCTTAACAATCAAAGCGGTGAACGCACATAAAGCCAAAGTGATGTTTGAACGTTCAACCTTATTTGTCATTGTTGATAACGGTAGTTTGAATATTGATGGCTTAACCATCTCTGGTAGAGAAAGCCCTGACTCTTCAGGTAATACGCTAATGAGAACGGCTAAATGGGGCATGTTAGTTAACTACCGTGTACAAGTGACAAATAGCGTGATTGAAGATTTAGATATCAACCATTCATTTCACTTCTTTGATTCTGGTAACCGAGCATTTGCCGACAGTATTATTATTAAAGGCAACATATTTAAAAGTATTACTGGTGATATTTTCCGCTTAAACAAAGAGCAAGACGATCTAGGTATCTATAATACAGAATACTTAACCGTTGAAAATAACACCTTTGAAAATGTTCAATCTGCGATTGTTAGTTTATATCGTGGTGGTAAAGATGAAAGTACGTTTGGTCCACACTTAAAATTTGTGAACAATACCGTCGATGGCTCATCAAAAAGTATGCGTAACAAGAGTGGCGCAAGTATTAATGTACATGGCACACAAGTTTCTTTGATTAGCAAAAATACCTTTATTAATTCTGCACCGATAGTAGTTGAACATACTGTAGGTGAGCCAATTACGGCAATTACTCGTAATACCTTTAATCAAACCGATTTACCTCATGTTGTTGAGTTGCATGCTCCTATGCCTCATACCGCAGATGTTAGTCATAATAAACATAGTAAGTAGTCGTGAGTTATTTTATGAAATTATTACTTTTGAAAGAACTTTTAAGAAAGCCTGTAAAAGCCGTTTTTAAAACACTTTTTATGCTTAAAAATTTACCACGCTGGGGCGGGTTAGCGTTTATCTTTCTGACGGTAAATGTATCACTTAATGTTAATGCGGCGAGCGGGCACCCTAAATTACTAGTGAGTGAAACTGATGTTAAAGGTATGCGTAAAGCGATAAAAAGTGAGGGGCTATTTAAGCAAGCTTATCAGAGTAAAAAAGCGTCGGTAGATAAGCAAATAATATTTAAAATTACTGTGCCGTTACCTAAAGATGGTGGTGGTGGTTATACCCACGAACGTCATAAGAAAAATTATAAGTTAATGTACGATGCGGGCATTGTTTATCAAATTACCCAAGATAAACAATATGCAGCGTATGTGCGTGATATGTTACTTAGCTATGCTGAGTTATATCCTACCTTGCCAGTGCACCCAAAAAGAAAAGTAGGTAAGCAAAACCCCGGTAAGTTATTTTGGCAAAGTTTAAATGAAGCAGTATGGTTAGTTTATACCAGTCAAGCCTATGACCTTATTTTACCTTCATTGACTGTTGATGAAAAAGCAAAAATAGAGAATGGCTTATTTCGTCCCATCGTAAAGTTTCTGTCAGTAGAGTCCCCAGCAACATTTAATAAAGTACATAACCATGGCACATGGACAACAGCTGCTGTTGGTATGACAGGTTACGTTTTAGGTGAATTAGAGTGGGTTGAACAAGCACTTTATGGTTTAGATAAATCAGGTAAAGGTGGCTTTTTAAGGCAGCTTGATGAATTGTTTTCACCACAAGGTTATTACAATGAAGGCCCGTATTATCAACGCTATGCATTGATGCCGTTTGTAACTTTTGCTAAAGCGATTCAAGCGAACCAACCAGAACGTAAAATTTTTGAATATCGAAATGGTATTGTTTTAAAAGCTATCGATACCACCATACAGTTAAGTTACAACAAACTGTTTTTCCCAATTAATGATGCCATTAAAGATAAAGGCATTGATACCATTGAACTTGTTAATGGTGTTGCTATCGCTTATGGCTTAACAGGTGATGTTACTTTACTTGATATTGCCAAGCAACAAGGTCAAATATTATTAACTGGCGATGGTTTAAAAGTTGCGCAAGCGTTAGATAAGAAGCTTGAACTGCCTTATCAGTTTTACTCAGTTGCCTTTGGTGATGGTAATGACGGCAAGCAAGGTGCATTAGTGATAATGCGTCAACATAGTGAAGGTGAACAAGCCAGTGAAGGGCAGGCATTAGTGTTTAAACCCGCTGCTCAGGGTTTAGGTCATGGTCACTTTGATAAATTAACCTGGCAGTTTTACGATAAAGGTGAAGAAATAGTTTCAGACTATGGCGCAGCACGATTTTTAAATGTTGAAGCAAAATACGGTGGTCGTTATTTGCCTGAAAATAAAACCTGGGCCAAGCAAACTATTGCGCATAATACGGTCGTTGTTGATGAAAAATCACATTTTAATGGCAAAGTTAAAATGGCTAATAAAAATCACCCAGAGTTATTGTTCTTTGAAAATACTGACAATATCACTATCAGCTCTGCCCGTATTGATACGGCTTATAAAGGGGTTGCTTTAACACGTACCATGGCACTGATTAAGCTTCCTAATCAAGGTGATACTAAACAAGAACAGTCATTAGTGATTGATGTTTTTGATGTTCAATCGGATAAAAAACACCAATATGATTTACCCGTTCATTATAAAGGCCACTTAATTAGCACCAACTTTAAACTCGCTACGCAATTAACCAGTTTGCCAGTATTAGGTAAAAACAATGGTTATCAACACTTATGGCTGAAAGCACAAGCGCAGCCGAAAGCGGGTTTAGCTCAAATTACTTGGTTAAATGAAAACGGTCGCTTCTATACTCAGTCTTCAATTATGGACGGTGAATCATCGGTTATTTTTACGCAAATTGGCGCGAACGATGCCTTGTTTAACTTACGTAATGAAAATGCTTTTATTAACCGCAGGAAATCAGCTAAACATCATAGCTTTGTCAGCGTATTAGAGCCCCATGGCGAATATAATCCGTCAAAAGAATTTACTCTTGCTGCGGTAAGTAAAATACAAGCATTATCACACCATAAAATTAACTACATTGATGTCGTGGAAATAAAGTTTATAGACGGTAAACGTTATTTATTAGCGTTTACGGCAACTAAAGATATTGAGACTAATCAGTTAAATCAATTTTCATTTAACGGCTTTAAACATCAGTTTAATGGCAGTTTCAAGCTTTTCGAAATTAAATAATAGAGGTCAATTATGAGTCAAAGTGATATTTTTACATCTGCAAATGCAGCTGAAATTGAAGACATAGGCGGTGGTTTAAAGCGTCAGATGTTAGGTTATAACCATGAGTTAATGGCAGTAAAAATTTGGTTCGAAAAAGGCGCCATTGGTTACAACCATACTCACCGTCACTCTCAAGTGACTTATGTTGTTGAAGGTGAGTTTCACTTTAACATTGATGGCGTAACTACAATCATGAAGCCAGGTGATAGCTGTTTGATCCAACCATGGGCAGACCATGGTGCTACCTGCCCAACGGGTGGTATCTTAATTGATACCTTTAGCCCTCCACGTGAAGATTTCTTACCGCCGGGCACATTCGATAATATTGATATAGAAAAACTCAATAACAAGCCAACGGAGAAAAAATGATGCAGTTGAAAGGATTACGTTGGTGGGTGATTACTTTGATCGCCTTAGCCACGGTTATTAACTATATTGATCGCTCAGCGCTTAGTGTGCTTTGGCCGGATATTGTTGAGGAGCTTTTCCCCGATGAGTCGGCTTTAGAGCGCAAACAAATATATGCCAATATCTCTATGGTTTTCATTTTATCTTATGCCTTTGGTCAGGCGATATTCGGTAAAATATTTGACTGGTTAGGTACCCGGGTAGGTTTTGTGTTGTCTATTGGTGTTTGGTCTCTGGCGACCGCCGCGCACGCATTTGCTCAGGGTATGCTTAGTTTTAGTATTTTCCGTGCGATATTAGGTGTAGCAGAGGCAGGTAACTGGCCTGGCGCTGCTAAAAGTAACGCGGACTGGTTCCCAACTAAAGAACGTGCTTTAGCTCAAGGTATCTTTAACTCAGGCGCAGCCATTGGCGGAATTATCGCCATTCCGTTAATCGCTTATATGACGGTTTATTTTGACTGGAAAATGGTTTTTGTTGTCATAGGTTTGGTTGGTTTGTTATGGCTTATTCCTTGGATTATCTTGGTTAAAGCACCACCTAAGTCTCACCCTTGGATCACTGACGAAGAACGTGAATATATCTTAACCGGTCAGAGAGCTACTGATGCCATTGAAGTGCCTGAGGAGGAAGAGTATAACCCTTCAACAGGTGAATTACTTTCTCGCAAACAAAGTTGGGGGGTAATTATTGCTTCGGCAGCAATTGACCCTATCTGGTGGTTATTCGTTTTCTGGATCCCTATTTACCTGAACGAAGTCTATGCAATGGATGTTCAATCTATTGGTATTTATGGTTGGGTGCCATACGTTGGTGCTATGTTTGGCGCTTGGTTTGGTGGTCTTCTCGCGCAAAATCGTTTAAAGGCCGGCTGGAATGTTGACAAAACACGTAAGTTAACCATTACTTTGGGTTGTTTGATTATGCTGCCAGCGCTGTTAGCGATGGCGAACCCTGGTGGACCTACTACGGCGGTAATTATCATGGCGGTTATTTTATTTGGTTTCCAAACTGCGATTGGTAATGTGCAAACGCTGCCTAGCGATTTATATGGTAAAAAAGCTGTTGGCACCCTTGCAGGTTTCTCAGGTATGGCGGCGAAACTAGGCGCCTTAGCGCTTACTTCTTTAGTACCTATTCTCACTGCTGACGGTAACTATACTCCGGCATTTGTTATCGGTGCATCGTTAGCTGTTATTGCTATGGCCGCTGTTTGGATTCTTATTCCAAAAATTGAGCCATTAAAAAAGTTAGATGAAGATGCCGCTGAAAATTCCCAACCATTACAAGATAAAGGTTAATTGACGTGAAAAATATCTTTTTAATAGGCGAATGTATGATTGAGCTTAAAGCTCAATCTGCAAGCGGCCCTACAACACAGCAAACTTATCCTAAGCCGATAAATCAATCGTTTGCAGGCGATGTTTTAAATACTGCGGTGTATTTAAAGCGTACTTTTTCTGAGCTGAATCCTTATTTCATTTCTGCGGTTGGCTCAGACAGACTAAGTACTGAGATGATTGATTTTATTGAACAGGAACAAATTAATACTGACTTTGTCTTTCGTTCAAAAGAAAAAAACGCTGGTTTATACGCCATAGAAACGGATGAGTTTGGCGAGCGTAGTTTTACTTATTGGCGAGAAAACTCTGCAGCGAGAGACATTATGTCTTTCATTGGTAAAGAAGTCGTTAACAGTATTTCAACCGGTGACATGGTGTTTTTTTCAGGCATTTCATTGGCGGTAATAACACCAACTGATCGCGCTAAATTTTGGCTGTTCATTCAAACGTTAAAAGAGCGAGGGGCAAAATTAGTTTTTGATCCTAATTATAGAGTGAGAATGTGGCAAAACCCTGAAGAAGCTAAAGCGCAGTTTGAACAAGCATTTAGTTGTGCTGATATTATTTTGCCAGGGGTTGATGATTTTGAGCAATTATACGGATTAACAACAACTGATGCTGTGTTCGAGTTCTGTAAACAGTATCAGCTTGATGAATTAGTGATTAAAAATGGTGAAGCTGGCGTTTTTGTTTATATCAATGAGCAAGCTTATCATTTTCAGATCACTCCGGTTGACAATGTTATTGATACTACCTCTGCGGGTGATTCATTTAATGGTGTTTACCTTGGTGCTAGAGCTAAGGGTTTTGACCTTGAACAAGCGATAAGTCTTGCTTCTGAAGCTGCAGGGTTTGTTATTCAACATCATGGAGCCATTGTTGAACAATGTGCTTATCAAGCATTTATTAAAGAACAGTATACCTAGCTACTAATAGTTAGCTGTTACCACTCTCAATAATTTAGAGGCATTCATATGAATTCATTTTCCAGTTTAATGGGAAAGCAAACTCTGCTACCTATAATTCAAGCAAACTCGGTAGAGCAAGGCGTTGAAATAGCCAAAGCGATGTCTGCAGCAGGCATTCACCTAGTTGAAGTTGTACTAAGAACAGAAGTTTCTCTTGGTATCATTAAAGAGATAAAAAAGAGTTACCAGATTTAAAAGTAGGTGCTGGTACCGTGATTGATGCTGACATTCTAAAAAAAGCACTTGCCGCAGGCTGCGATTTTATTATTACACCAGCAACGTCAACTCAATTATTAATGGACTTGGCAAATTGCCCTGTGCCGGTACTGCCGGGTGTGTCGAATACTGCTGACATACTGTTAGCAACAGAGTTTGGTTATAAAGAGTTAAAATTATTTCCGGCGTCTTTATCGGGAGGTGCGGCTTTTTTATCTGCTATGTGTTCAGTTTTTAGCGATATTTCATTTTGTCCTACCGGCGGTATTAATCAAAAGAATCAGCATGAATACATGGCTTTGACAAATGTCTTTGCTGTTGGTGGTACTTGGGTAGTAAAACCTGAATGGGTGGTTGATGAACGTTGGTCTAAAATTACTGATGCATGTGAACAAGCTTGTAATCCAGCACAAGGTATTAGTTAGAATGGATCAGTTATTGGAACCTTTTAATGCGGGCTTGGTATCGGGAGAAGCAACTCAACGTTTGTTTAATTATGCTAAAGCGAAGCAATTTGCTATTCCTGCGGTTAATGTCATTAGTACCAGTGCTATCAATGCGGCACTGGAAGCTGCACATGAAGCGAAGTCACCTATTATTATTCAGCTATCTTACTCTGGTGCTGCCTATTTTATTGGCAAAGGGGCACCATTATCTGGTCTTGAGGCGTCTATTCAAGGTGCAATATTAGCAGCTAAATATATTAATGATGCGGCAAAGAGTTATGGGGTTGCTGTGGTGATTCATACAGATCATGCTTCAAAAAAACTACTTCCCTGGATTGATGGCTTACTTGCCGCGGGCAAACAACACTTTGAACTCACCGGTGAGGTATTATTTAGCTCACATATGTTAGATCTCTCCGAAGAGCCGTTAACAGAAAATCTTGCTATTTGTGCAGAGTATCTCAAGTTGATGACCTCCCTCAATATGACCATAGAAATTGAACTAGGTTGTACGGGTGGCGAAGAAGACGGCGTAGATAATACCAATATAGATAATGCCAAGCTTTATACGCAGCCAGAGGATGTGGCTTATGCTTATGAAAAATTAAATAACATTAGCGAAAATTTCATCATTGCAGCTTCTTTTGGTAACGTTCATGGAGTGTATAAATCGGGTCACGTTTCGTTAACACCGATGATTTTAAAAAATTCCCAAGCTTATGTTTCTCAGAAGTACTCGTTACCATCTCACCCGTTAAACTTTGTTTTTCATGGCGGCTCAGGCTCTGATTTAGGCGATATAAAAGAAGCTATTTCCTATGGAACTATAAAAATGAATATTGATACTGACACCCAATGGGCTTATTGGCAGGGTGTACAAGAGTATAGTGAAAAAAATTACGCCTATTTACAAGCACAATTAGGTAATCCTAAAGGCAAGGAACTGCCCAATAAAAAATATTATGATCCAAGAGTGTGGTTACGTAAGAGTGAGATACAAATGAAAGCAAGGCTGATGCTGTGTTTTACTGAACTTAATTGCTTAAATAGGAATATTTAACCTATGAAACGATTAGTCTCAGTGTTAAAAGCAGATGGTGTTGAACAATCTCTCATCACTATAATTCGAACCATTTTGGCAGCTTCTAAGGAGTTGTCTTTTAGAATAGGTCAAGGTGAGTTATCAGGGGTGCTAGGTTCAACGCTAGATGAAAATATACAGGGCGAGCAGCAAAAAACTTTAGATGTTGTCGCCAACCAATTAGTCAAAGAATTACTCATGGATGAAGCTGATGTTAAATCATTAGCCTCTGAAGAAGAAGAGTTTGTAGTGCCAGTTAATGAACAAGGTAAGTATGTTATCGCCTTTGATCCCCTTGACGGCTCATCCAATACTGATATTAATGGCCAAATAGGCACTATTTTCACTATTTTCCCTGCGATAAGTGATTTAGCTGCAAATGATTGGCGGCAGTTTTCTAGGCAAGGCAGCGAACAAATTTGTGCCGGGTATATTCTGTATGGGCCTTCAACTATGTTGGTATTAACAACGGGTAAGGGCGCTAGAGGTTACACTTTAGATCTCACCCATGGTGGCTATTTGTTGACTCACCCAGAGTTGACTATTCCAGCTCAAACAAATGAATTTTCAATAAATATGGCCAATCAGCCATATTGGCTTGAGCAAACACAACAGTATATTGATAACGTGCATGTTAGTAAAAAATCCTATTCGATGCGGTGGAATGCCGCTATGGTCGGTGATGTTCATCGAATATTATTACGTGGTGGTATTTTCTTGTACCCGCAGGATAAAAGGACGCAATATCCACAGGGTAAATTACGATTGCTCTATGAAGCTTTTCCAATGGCAATGTTGGTTGAGCAAGCGGGCGGCAAAGCAATAGACGGCAATCAAGCTATCTTATCTCAAGTGCTAACTACTTTACACCAAAGGAGTCCTGTAATCCTTGGTAGTGCATCTGAAGTGGAACTTTTTAAATATTCAAAGAACAATGGCTAGTGTTTTACCTTCTGCAATTGTGGAAGTCTACTCATTAGTGTTAAAAATAATGACAGGACTTCCCAAACTTACCCAGCAAGTTAAGATCCAGGAACCTCTATATCAATGAAAAAAATACAATTTAACAAATCAACAGAGCTTTATAATTTGATTTTAGGTGGTTTGATAGCACTGACCTCAGAACAGCAAATAGGCAAGGTTACTTATCGGCCAGCCAGTGAAAATATATTTTTAGGGAAATGGCTAAAAAGAGCCAAGAAGCAAAAACGCTATCCAAGATCACTATCAATTGATATTGATAGTATGCTCGACTTATACGCTACTAAAAATATAGGGGGAGACTTAGCTGCTTTGTTTTATCACGTTTTTAGCGAATTTCAGCTGCTCAAAAGCATGTCAAAAAATTTTGAGTTAAAGCCAAAGAAACGCTTTGATAAAGCAATGAACGAACTTACTAAAGATGATTGGCATATTTCATTGCCAATAACGCATGATCGACAAACAGGTAAACCTTATAGACCTAAAAATGAGAAAGAAATTTTTACCACAAACTGGTATTGGGATGACGCTTTTGATGCAAAACAAGAGCTAACAAAGCAAGTAAGTATCTTTGTTGTTTCACCACCTCAAGATGTTATTGATTGCTTGTATCACCAAGGGTTTATTCTTGTTAAAGGGCTAACAAGTGTAGATGAGCATGGTAAGTGTTTTTATCAATATATAATTTTTCCAGAAAACAAGTATTCTGGTGAAGCGGCTATTCCAACAAAATATCAAACTAGACCTATCAGATAGGCTTAGTGAAAAACCTTTTGAGGTTTCTGGTAGCGTACTTTTAAATTGAAATGAAAATGAAAATAATTAATATTTTAAATCGAATAATAATGATACTTATCATGGTGTTATTTTCTTTTAAATCATATTCTGTTGATATTGTTAAGTTGCAAAGTCAGCAAATGTCTGAAAATAAAGCAGCACATAACACGGAAGTAATACGGCGCGCTTTAGAAATAACTGAGCCTGAATATGGCCCTTTCAAATTGGAAAGAGTTAATCTAACGATGAGTTTTGCTCGGATGCTTAAAGCGTTAGCGGGTGGGGAATTAATTAATACCGCAATAGTGCCTGCTAGTGAGGTTTGGGACAAGCATAATATTGCTATTCGGCTTCCTGCCAGACAAGGATTATTGAGTTATCGATTATTACTTGTTAATAAGGCTAATCTGCCAAGGTTTGAAAAAATAAATAGCCTTAAAGAGTTAAATCATTTTACCGCTGGCTTGCACAAAGGCTGGCTGACAACAGAAATATTTAAATTGAACCATTTAAGCGTGATGGAAATAGCTCATTTTGAAGGGCTATTTTTAATGTTAAATAGGCGTCGCTTTGATTATATACCTAGGGACGTTTATGACATTTATGATGAATTGTCTGCACGGCAAATAATGTTGAAAGATATAGTCGTTGAGCCAACTATTGCGTTATATATTCCAACATCCTCCTATGTATATGTTTCTCCGGAAGAAACACGGTTAGCAAAACGAATAGATTCAGGTGTGCGTAAATTGTTAGCCAGTGGCGAGTTAAAAGAAATATTGATTAAATATTATGCAAATGATATTAATCGTGCAAATTTGAATGGGAGAAAAATATTTGAAATTGAAAATCCCTACTTTAACCCTAAAGACAAATTGAATTATAAAAATTTATCGTCTGTTGACTAAAAATAGCGGGCATAAAAGTTAAGTCTATTGTTCTAATAATGCCAGCTTAGTAGAAATGGTGCAGATTAATTATCTCTAGATATCATCATGAGACCCTGTCATCGTCCGTAAATCCATGAAAGTCCTGTAATAAATTGATTTTAAAGTGATATTGTCTGTTTAGAAGAGAGTGGCAAACTCTCGGTATCAGTAGGAAGCCACCTCATACACAGCTTCACGCTTCTATAAAAAAATTTCAGTGAAATTAAAACTCGCACCAAGATAAATTCGACTGTTATTTTTTAATTTATTTATATCATATATAAGATATCAGTTTGTAATGGTATGGAGCACTTAACGGCATAGAATTTTTTGACCGAAATTTAACTCTTATCTAATGCTCTTTTCTTTCACAATCCTCAAGCATAAACAGGAATTCAGACAAGGTAGTGAGCAATAGCCCGAGATCACAGTATTAACACTATTATTGTCTATACTTCGTTGTATAGCTTTTAAATCAAGTGTATTCATTAAATGAATAATTTCGTTTCGGCCGATCTCAGCCCTTCTTTAAGCCGACTCTTCAAAACCTGTATAACCTTAAGTCATTAGCAAAACTACAGCTTCTTATTTTGATGCTTTGGTAATAGCTTTTGTATTGATAATCAACTCTATTAACGAGGATTTTGTCTTTTTTCATAGCGTTCAGTCCAATAGACCACAGAATTAAAAAAATAATTATAAAAATAACCGTTTGAATTAAATGATTAATCTCTAACTTTTCAAAAAGTAGGGTGTATTTTATAAACAAACTGGTTGACGAGGTAAATCTATCGTGGGATTATGCTCATGTACTGGGCAATTGCATGTTTATGGGGTTTTGCAGTCTACGTATGTAAATGCAAGGTAGGTGTTGGTGAGAATATAAATGTTTCTATGAAGATATTTTTAATCTCTGCGGGGTTAATTTTCCACCAATTTCCGTGTAAAGGATTTTGACCTTAACGAAGTAACTTAATTACAACATACATAAAATAAAGGGTTTACTATGTTACAAAATATACAAAAAACATTAGTTTCGTCAGCCGCTAGAGTTGGTAAACTGGGCGTGGTCGCAACAGCAGTTATGGCTGCATTAGCACCTGCGTACGTACAAGCTGAGAAGTTAAGCGAATCAGCATCTGCGTTCGTACCAGCTAGCCAAGTTAACGAATTGTTTGGTGGCCGTGCAGAAGTTACCTTCCGGGCACTACAAAACTACCAATCAATTCAAGCGAAAGAGGGTGCGTTCCGTCCAGCGGACGAAGAACAGTCTTCAGGCTTTGGTCGTCTCAGAGTCAACTTACAGCTTAAGTTCCACATCACTGACAATATCGTCGCTGATATTGACATCGCTGAAGAGCCTAATGATTTCGGTAACAACGGCGACCGAGACTTCTCATTCCACCAAGACTTCGCGGGGATTGAGTTTGATCTGCTTGGCCTTTCTGGCGCAGCACGCGACAACGCTGACCTAACACTTCGTGTGGGTAACATAGGCGCAGCCCCTTTCCAATTTAAAGGTTTTCAAGACGGCGCTGACAACCAAGGCAATGCGCTTATTGGTAACGGTATGACAGACTACGCAACCGCAGAAAATGGTATTCAATTAAGCTACAGCGAGTCATTTGATAGTGGTGCAATTCGAGGCTATAACGTTGCCGGCCATATCACTACATCAAGTTTTGGTGAAGCCTTCCAAGAAGATCGTGGCTTCAACTTCCGAGTTCAAGGTACGCTTGAATTCGCCGGCGGCTTCAAAGCAGGTTTGAATTTTTTCCAAGCTAATCAAGGCGATCAATTACGCTTTGAAAATGGCGTAGCAAGCCTTGACGGTGTGACAACAACTAACTATCGCTTTGGTGATGGTGAAAACTATAACTTCTCTGCTTCAGGTTCGAGTGAGCGTGATACCCATGTTGGCGTTATGCCAGGTCTTGATCAGTCAATTATTCAGTTGAACTTAGCGTATCAGCCTACCCCTGAAACTAGTCTTATTTTCATGTTAGGTAAATCTACTGATGATTTTACATTCGCAGATACTGCGGGTAACGCAGTAGCAGGCATTACCTACTTCGGCGATGAGGATGGCGCTGCGGATCCTACCGGCACAACGTTCGATTCAAATCAAGTAATTAAAGGTGATACGTCTGTGGAGTACTGGGTATTTGAAGCACAACAATACCTAATCCCTAACAAGTTCTTTGTAGCCGCTCGTTACTCAGAAGCTGAAAACACCTCAGATCTAATCGCGCAGACTGACAACACGGTCGAGCGTATTCAAGTGGGTGCAGGTTACTGGTTCAATGACAGAACACTTTTGAAGTTTGAGTATGTTAATCAAGATGAAGGTGTTAACTCAGGCGGCCAAATCGGCGCTGGGTTTGATGGCTTCACCTCAGAGATCTCTGTTAAGTTCTAGGTTATCAGCCGGCTTCAGTCGGTTCATTTAACCTAGTAATGTGAAACCCGGCATTGAGCTAAGATGCATTGCAAGTCGGTTTTACTTTTTTAGACTACGATAAATTACAGTAATAGTCTCATTTAACGCCGTTAGGTGAGACATTAACTTTGAACAAGGGGAATACCCGATGATGAACAAATTAATTATGCTAGCTTGCGGCGTTATAACCATGAGCGCTGCTGTTGCAAAAGAAACCATTACTATAGCTACGGTAAACAACGGTGACATGATCACCATGAAAGAGCTTAGCAGCGACTTTACCGCTAAGCATCCTGATATTGACCTAAAGTGGGTTACCTTAGAAGAGAATATTCTTCGTCAACGTGTCACTACTGATGTGGCAACACGCGGTGGCCAATATGATGTGATGACCATAGGTACCTATGAGGTGCCAATTTGGGGCAAACAAGGTTGGTTAACTGAACTAAGTAATCTTGGTGCCACTTATGACCTAGATGACTTATTACCTGCGATAAGAAGTGGTTTGACGGTCGAGAACAAGCTCTATGCTGCACCCTTTTACGGTGAAAGCTCTATGGTAATGTACCGCACCGATTTGATGGCAAAAGCCGGACTTGAAATGCCTAACAAGCCAAGTTGGGACTTTATTCGCAAAGCCGCCAAAGCAATGACCGACAAAGAAGCCGGACTATACGGTATTTGTTTGCGTGGTAAAGCGGGTTGGGGCGAAAACATGGCGTTGATCACTGCCATGTCAAATTCATTTGGCGCACGCTGGTACGATGAAAACTGGAAGCCTCAATTCGATACTCAAGAATGGCATGATACCTTGCAATACTATGTTGATGTGATGAACAAGTACGGCCCTCCTGGTTCTTCAGCCAATGGTTTTAATGAAAACCTCGCCTTATTCCAAACAGGAAAATGTGGTATCTGGATTGATGCAACAGTGGCAGGCGCCTTTGTTACCAACAAAAAAGATTCTGCTGTTGCTGACAAAGTAGGTTTTGCTTTAGCACCTGATAACGGTTTAGGTAAACGTGGTAATTGGTTATGGGCGTGGACATTAGCGGTACCCTCAAGTAGTAACAAGTCTGCTGCGGCGATGAAGTTTATTAGCTGGGCAACTTCGAAAGAATATTCTGCCTTAGTCGCTGATAAAAAAGGTTGGGCAAAAGTACCTCCTGGTACTCGCGTATCACTTTACAATAATCCAGCGTATATGAAGGCGGCTCCTTTTGCCGAAATTACTTTAGCTTCAATTCAATCTGCAGATCCCATTAATCCGACGGTTAAACCTGTGCCTTATGTCGGCATTCAATTTGTCGCTATCCCTGAGTTTCAAGGTATTGGCACGGCAGTTGGTCAGCAGTTTGCTGCGGCATTAACAGGACGAATGACAGTGGAACAAGCGTTAATTACTTCACAACGCTTAGTAGAACGCGCTATGCGCAAAGCTCGTTACCCGAAATAGTCACGACGGGTAAGTGTCAAATGTTAGACATTTAATATTATGAATAAAACACTTACCCATTTTTATACTTAAAAAAGGTCAAGGTTATGGCTACGACAAATTCACGCTCACTCGCTCGGTTAATGTTATTCCCTTCAGTAGTTTTACTACTTGCTTGGATGATAGTACCGCTATGTATGACATTGTACTTCTCATTTTTAGATTACAATCTGCTCAGCCCTGGTAATGAAGAATTTATTGGTTTGCTTAATTATGAATTTTTCCTGACAGATCCTGCATTTTTGGAATCATTTTTTAATACATTATTACTGGTTGGTGGCGTTTTACTCATCACCCTAGGTGGCGGTATTGGTTTAGCTATTTTACTCGACCAAGCTATTTGGGGACGCAACTATGTACGTATTATGGTATTGGCGCCTTTCTTCGTCATGCCTACGGTATCAGCACTTGTTTGGAAGAACATGTTGATGAATCCAGTTAATGGTTTATTCGCACATTTTGCCATCTGGATAGGCGTAACGCCGATTGATTTCTTCGCTCAAATACCTTTGCTGTCGATTATTATCATCGTGTCATGGCAGTGGTTACCATTCGCTGCACTGATATTACTTACCTCGATTCAGTCGCTTGATCGTGAACAACTTGAAGCGGCTGACTTAGATGGCGCAGGCCCTTTCAGCAAATTCTATTACATCGTATTGCCGCATTTATCGCGCGCAGTCACAGCAGTTATTTTAATTGAAACGATATTTTTATTGTCAATATTTGCCGAAATATTAGTAACAACAAGTGGCGGACCGGGTTATGCGTCAACCAACATTACTTATCTGATCTACACACAATCATTGCTGCAATTTGATGTTGGTGGTGGCTCGGCTGGCGGTATTGTTGCCGTTATTATTGCCAATATTGTGGCAATTTTCTTAATGCGCTTAATTGGCAAAAACTTAGAGGATTAAATCATGGCGATAAATAATAGTACTAAATCAAAACTCATTTATACCTTCTTAGCTTGGGGCATCAGTGGTCTAATATTTTTCCCGATATTATGGACCTTAATAACCAGCTTTAAAACGGAAGCAGAAGCGATATCAGCTAACCCTAGTTTGTTCATGTTTGATTGGACCCTAGAGAATTATAGAGATGTATTACAGCGCTCTGAGTACTTTAACCATTTTTGGAATTCAATCGTTATTTCATTGGGTTCGAGCATATTGGGGCTACTTATAGCAGTACCTGCAGCTTGGTCAATGGCATTTGTACAAACTAAACGTACTAAACATTTATTAATGTGGATGCTGTCAACCAAAATGTTACCACCCGTGGGTGTGCTCATTCCTATTTACTTATTGTTTCGAGATTTTGGTTTACTCGATACAAAAACAGGTTTGGTGATTGTGATGACCTTAATCAACTTACCTATCATGGTGTGGATGCTTTATACCTATTTCAGAGAAATTCCGAATGAGATTTTAGAAGCATCACGTATGGACGGGGCAAGTATAGGCGAAGAAATCTTTCATGTACTTTTACCTATAGCCTTACCGGGAATAGCTTCAACATTATTATTAAACGTTATTTTGGCGTGGAACGAGGCCTTTTGGACACTCATTCTAACCGCTGCCAATGCTGCACCTTTAACAGCATTTATTGCCAGCTACTCAAGTCCAGAAGGTTTATTTTATGCCAAGTTGTCTGCAGCTTCTGCAATGGCCATTGTGCCAATTTTAATACTTGGTTGGTTTAGTCAAAAACAATTAGTGCGCGGATTAAGTTTCGGCGCAGTTAAATAGGAGAATTCAAAATGGGCAGCATTACCTTAAAACAAGTAACAAAGAATTTTGATGAAGTCAGTGTAATTAAACCAATTGATTTAGAAATTAGAGATGGTGAATTCATCGTTTTTGTTGGACCTTCAGGCTGTGGTAAATCAACGTTATTACGCATGATTGCTGGTTTAGAAGATACCACCAGTGGTTGTATCGAAATTGATGGTCAAGACGCAACCGACACGCCTCCAGCAAAAAGAGGCTTGGCGATGGTGTTCCAATCTTATGCCTTGTACCCACATATGTCAGTGCGCAACAATATCGCTTTTCCACTAAAACGGGCGAAAGTGAGTGAAGTTGAAATAGAGAAAAAAATAGCCAACGCAGCGAAGATATTAAATTTAGGTGATTATCTTGATCGTAAACCAGGGCAATTGTCAGGTGGTCAGCGCCAACGTGTTGCTATTGGCCGAGCGATTGTTCGTCAACCTTCCGCCTTCTTATTTGATGAACCTTTATCGAATTTAGATGCCTCTTTACGGGTCAATATGCGCTTAGAGATTTCTGAGCTTCATAAAAGCTTAGCGACTACCATGGTTTACGTTACCCATGATCAGGTAGAAGCAATGACCATGGCTGATCGTATTGCGGTATTTAATGCCGGAATTATCGAACAAGTAGGCACGCCGTTAGAATTATATAACAAGCCAGTGAATAAGTTTGTTGCCGGTTTTATTGGCTCTCCGAAAATGAATTTCATTGACGTAAATTCAGCACATGATGATCCTACCTCTAGTATCGGTGTCCGTCCTGAACACTTAAAAATATCAAGAGATGAAGGCATGTGGGCGGGAAAAGTTGGCGTTATTGAACACCTTGGCTCAGAAACCTTTTTACATGTGCAAGTAGCAGGCATTGGCACTTTTACTGTCAAAGCCGGTGGAGATTGCGATGTGAATTATGGTGAAAATATCTATTTGAGTGCCGAACCGAGCAAAATTCTATACTTTGATGCCGCTGGTGTCACCCTGACTAAAGATCAAATTGGCGATTAACCTCTGCCGATTAGCTTTATAGCAATCTGTATAAGTGGTCACGGCTTTATACGCAATGGTCTTAATTGTCTTTGTGCTTAACGGCACAAAGCGCCAAATTAAATGAGCAAATTAACATGTCAATTAAACTAAATAATCAAAACCTTGATGCGTTACCAAGCAAGGTGCAAGTACCTAACTATAAAAGAGAATCGCTGTCGCCAGGCATTATTCATATAGGCGTAGGTAATTTTCATCGTGCCCATCAAGCAATGTATATGCATAAGTTATTTAATGCTGGTATTGCCCACGACTGGGCAATACGTGGTGCCGGTATTAAGTCATACGATGCGGTGATGCGAAATAAACTGCAACAACAAGACTGGTTAACAACCGTAGTTGAATTAGATGATAACAACCTTACCGCTCAGGTTAGCGCAGCGATGATTGATTTCATTGAAAATGATGCCGATACCTTAATTTCAGCATTAAGTGAAAGTGACATTCGCATTGTCTCGTTAACTATCACCGAAGGCGGTTATTTTATGGATGACAAAACCGGTGATTTTAACTTGGTTCATGCAGAAATTCAGGCAGACATTGCTAACATTGATAAACCTGCAACGGTATTTGGCTTAATTATTAGTGCCCTTAAACGTCGTCGTGCCCAAAATACACCACCTTTTACCGTATTGTCTTGTGATAACATTCCTCATAATGGTGATGTTACCAAGCGGGTGGTGTTGGAAATGGCTAATGCCATTGATAGCGATTTAGCCAACTGGATCAAAGATAACGTTAGCTTTCCAAATTCAATGGTCGACTGTATTACCCCTGCAACGTCAGCACCTGAGCGCGAACGCTTAACAACCTTGTTTGGCATTGAAGACCAAGCACCTGTTTTTTGTGAACCTTTCAGACAATGGGTATTAGAAGACAATTTTGTTAATGGTCGCCCGCCGTTAGAGCAAGTAGGAGCAGAATTTGTTAAAGACGTAGCGCCATTTGAATTAATGAAACTGCGGATTCTAAACGGTGGTCATGCTGCAATAGCCTATCCTGCCGCTTTATTAGGCATTACTTTTGTGCATGACGTCATGGCAAATTCTCTAATCCGTCAGTACCTTAGAAAACTGGTCAGTGAAGAAATAATTCCAACACTGCCAGCCGTACCTAGCGTTGATTTCGACCAGTACTTTTCAATAATCGAATCACGTTTTTCCAACCCCGAAGTGCGAGATACAGTGCCACGACTTTGCCAAGATGCGTCAAATCGTTTACCTAAATTTATTTTGCCCATTATTTCAGCCAATTTAGAACAAGGTAGAGACTGTAAAGGCCTTGCCCTCGTTGTTGCCTTATGGTGTTGTCTTTGCTATCAAAGTGCTGTTGAAAATAGTGCTGTTACTCGTAGTGAATTACCACTTGACGATCCACAAGCCGACAGGTTAATAAAACAGGCGCAATTGGCCAAAAAAGATCCGTCAGTCTTTTTGCAAATGAATGATATATTTGGGATACTCAGCGATAACAAGGTCTTTACTAAGCACTTTACTTTTTGGCTAGACATGCTGTTGGAGGTAGATACTCAATCCACCTTAGAGCATTATTTAGCAGATAAAGGCTAACACCTAAGAGGCGAAATACCCATGACTCAATCCGACGATTTACTTAGCCAGCACAATATCGATTTAATTATTTTTGATTGTGATGGTGTGTTGATAGACAGTGAAACATTAAGCAAACGGGTATTACTTAATATGCTGGCAAAACTTGGCATAAATCTATCTGACGATTATTATTACGCGCATTTCTTAGGTTATAATTTTGAGCATGTCACCGCTAAAGTGTTAGCAGACTTTTCTGTGACCTTGACCAATGAGTTTCGCCACAACTATCGACAAGCATTAATAGAAGTTTTTGCCGTGGAATTAGAGCCAACCATTGATTTAAAATGGTTACTCGGTCAACTTAAGGTTAACTCCTGTGTTGCCACTAGCAGCAGCCCAGAAAAAGTAAAGCATACCCTCAATTATACTAGTCTTACAGACTATTTTAATGGTCGTGTCTATACTTCTTCACAAGTTAAGCATGGTAAACCAGCACCTGATTTGTTTTTACATGCTGCGGCAAAAATGGGCGTAGCGCCGAAAAACTGTCTAGTGATAGAAGATTCTCAAGCGGGTGTTCAAGCTGCACAGGCTGCTAATATGCGTGTTATAAGATACGCAGGGGCGAGTCACATGAAAAATAGAGATATAGCTAGCCAATTTACAGATGGTGTTAACACCATAGAACACTGGCAGCAGTTAGTTGAGCAGGCTCCTTCAATTATAGCCGAACAACTTGGCAATAATTCATCAGATAAAAACAAGAGGTAAATCGTGGTAAAGCTCTCCAATTCAGAAATAAGAAAGTTAGACGATGCAGCAAGAGCTGGATGGTTGTATTACGTTGCCGGCAAGACTCAAGAAGAAATAGCCAAAAAACTCAATGTATCCCGTCAATCAGCGCAACGCATGGTGGCATTATCAGTTAGTGAAGGTTTGATTAAAGTCAGGCTTGAACATCCCATAGCGAAATGCATGGACCTTAAAGTAAAACTCAAAAATCGCTTTGGCTTACAAACCTGTATCGTGGTACCGGGGGATGATGCCGAGCCGTCATCTACTTTAGGGCTGGCGCAAGCCGGTGCTGGCGAAATAGAGCGGCACTTAAAATCGACTGAGCCAAAAATACTGGCGATGGGCACGGGCAGGGTTTTACGGGCCTGTGTCGATGAATTGGCTTTGTTGAACTGTGAGCAACATAAAATTGTTGCCTTGCTTGGTAATACGGCTTCAGATGGCTCTGCCTCATCTTATGATGTTGTTATGCGTATGGCTGAGCACATTAATGCTAAACATTATCCTATGCCCTTGCCTGTATTGCCGAGCAGTAAGGAAGAAAAAGAGCTATTGCAAGCGCAGCATCATATTGCCAGCAATTTAAAATTAGCTGCGCAAGCAGATGTTACTTTTGTTGGAGTCGGCAATTTGGGCTCAAACTCTCCGCTGCATTTAGATGGCTTTATCACCGAAGAAGAATTAGCCGAGTTACAAAAAAAAGGCGCAGTAGGAGAACTCATTAGTTGGGTTTTTGATAAAAACGGTAATTTGCTTGATTGCGCCGTTAACCAAAGAGTTGCTAGTGCACCATTAAAAGCAAATTCTGACAAAGCCGTCTATGCCATTGCTGCCGGTGAAGAAAAGGTCTATTCGATATTAGGCGCGCTAAGATCTAAATTAATCAATGGTTTGATAACCAATGAATACACTGCAGAACGTCTGTTAAGCATCGACTAAACTCGATTGAAATAAATAAGCTAAAAATTAGTAAACCAAAGTTAGTGAACAAGAGTTCATAAACGTAAATGAATAAAGTTGAGATATTAAAATGACCTATAAAGTAGCTGTTTTTGGTGAAGCGCTTTTTGACATGATTGAGCAAAAAAATGGCGATTATCGGCCTTTTATTGGGGGCTCTCCTTATAATGTCGCCAGAAGTTTTTCTCGGCAGGGCGTTGATTGTACATATTTATCACCTATTTCAACGGATGTCTTCGGTGAGAAAATTTTCACCTCAGTGCAAGAAGAAGGTATTAACCTGCCTGTTAATAACCGTTCAGATAAAGCCACTTCTTTGGCGTTAGTATATAAAGATGAGCAAGGTAACCCTGATTACCGCCTGTATCGTAAAGCGGTTGCTGATTTAGATATTAGCGCCAATGAACTTTTAGCAATTTTACCGCAAGATTTAGATCTTTTTCATACTGGTTCACTCGCTTTAGTACCTGATATGCTTGAAGTATTAATTCCGGTGATCACAAAACTTAAAGCTCGTGGTGTTAAAATTAGTATTGATGTTAACGTACGCAAAGGCGTTGAAAGTTATCACCACAAATATGTTGAAGCTATCGAGCAATTTATCACGTTAGCAGACATTGTTAAGGTCAGTGATGAGGACTTATTATTAATGGGGTTGAGTGAAGCCCCTGAATCTCATGTGCAAACGATGTTGGCAAATATGGAAAATGGCATGGTGGTGCTTACATTAGGTGAAGGTGGTGCTCATTTTATTACCGAAACATTAAATATACAGCAAGATATTTTTAACGCTGAACCTTTTGCCGATACCGTGGGGGCTGGTGATACTTTCTTTTCAGCCATGCTTGCCCAGTTATTGCGTGATAAAGCGCTTTTTTCAGCGCCCGAACAAGATAACTTTGCTTACGCCTTGAAATTTGGCTCTTTAGCTGCCGCTATCAACGTATCTAAAGTTGGCTGTCAGCCACCATCACAAAAAGAAGTACTCAATAAATTGGGCGACTGCTAATTTTATAGTCACTAGATTCCCGACAAAACACCTCAGGAATGACAACATTACAATTAAACTCCTTAGCCTGAATTGAAGTTATTTAGTCATCAGTTTTTGGTAGATGAGTTCATTACTGTTGAAGTCAAAAGTGAAACCAACTTACATTTTATAAAGGCGTAATAAACATGATAACCAGTTCATTGGCATGGCAAAACTTACAAATCCATTTTTTAGATATGAAAAACATACACTTAAAATCTTTATTTCGTATGGATTCTGGTAGATTTGATAAATATACACTCTCAGCATCAGGATTAACATTAGATTACTCTAAAAATCATTTAATCCCAGAAACTAAAAAGTTACTGGTTGATTTAGCAAAACAATGTGGTGTGGATGACAAAATAGAAAAAATGTTTTCAGGAGCGCCGATTAATATCACTGAAAATCGTCCGGTATTGCATACCGCTTTGCGTAATTTTTCTGATGAGCCGGTTTATGTTGACGGTGAAAACATTATGCCTTTAGTCAAAACGACCTTAGAAAAAATAAAAGTGTTTGTTAATAATGTGTCAACTGGCGTTAGCAAAGGTTACAGCGGTAAAGCCTTTACCGATGTTGTGGCAATTGGCATTGGCGGCTCCTTTTTAGGCCCTAAAATCATGTCTGAGGCATTAAAACCGTACCGTCAGCAACATATTAAAGTACATTTCGTCGCTAATGTTGATGGTTGTCATATTAAGGATGTATTGTCGACGTTAAACCCCGAAACAACCTTGGTGATCACTTCATCAAAAACATTAACCACCCAAGAAACCTTAAGAAATACTGAATCGGCAAAAGAATGGTTCTTAAAAAAGGCTAAAGTTAGTGATGTTCAGCATAATTTTGCCTGTGTATCAGCCAATATTGAAGCAGCTAAAAGCTTTGGTATTAGTGAAGAAAATATTTTCCCCATGTGGGATTGGGTTGGTGGTCGATACTCTATTTGGTCAGCAATAGGGTTACCGCTTGCCATTGCCATTGGTTTTGATAACTACTCAGAGTTTTTAACTGGTGCCTTTGAAATGGATGAGCATTTTAGACAAACACCTTTTGAAGACAATATGCCGGTAATGATGGCATTGTTGGGTATTTGGTATCGAAATTTTCATGGTGCCCAGTCGCAAGTATTGTTGCCTTATTACCATTATTTACGTGGTTTACCGGCATACATACAACAACTGGATATGGAGAGTAATGGTAAATCAGTCACCTTAGACAATAAAGAAACCAATTACGATACCGGCCCCATTATTTGGGGTAGTGAAGGCACCAATGGCCAGCATTCATTCCATCAGTTAATTCATCAAAGTAAAACGCCGATACCGGTAGACTTTATTTTACCACTTAATTCTCATGCCGAAATCTCGAATCATCATGATATGTTAATTGCCAACTGTTTAGGACAAAGCCAAGCGTTAATGGAAGGTCAATCTGAAGAACAAGTTATCGCAGCGATGACCAAATCTAAGTGCAGTACCGATGAAATAAGTGATCTATCATCACACAAGGTAATGAAGGGAAATAAACCCAGCAATACCCTACTCATGCCGAAATTAACGCCTAAGGCGTTAGGCAGCCTTATTGCCTTGTATGAGCATAAAGTTTTTGTGCAAGGTGTTATTTGGCAGATAAACTCATTTGATCAGTGGGGCGTGGAATTAGGAAAAGCCTTAGGTAATGATATATTTAGTAAGCTTACAAATATTAATGAGCCGTTAACTATGGATGGTTCAACTAAAGGGTTGATCAATATCTGCCGTCAAAGGCATGACAGAATTAAATAAATGACAATGTTTGCTTAAGCGGCTCCTAGTTTATTATAACTTGGCAGTACCACAATCATTTGAATAAAAATAGTACTGAAAGCTTCAGTTTACTTAAAATTTTCATCACTACTAACCAATCCCTGTGATTCGTTATCCACTTATGTACCCTAACTATTGCCAGATTAAACTTAACCATTCGCTCGATAATGGTTGTATTTGGCAAGCACTATTCCCCTTTATAAGGTTCTACTTTAATACCCTATTCTCGGATATTAAAGTAGAACCTTAGGTTGAAACTTATCTCATAAATATCAGCCATTATTTTTCAGTACCACAACTTATCAGTGAAGATATGATAATGTATAAACTTATCAAAACATAAATTTCTTATATTCGCGATGTTAATAAACTCTGTGAACATTTACACCATCCTCCTGAAACAACCAGTCAAGAAGGCCCAGATCAAATTAAAAAATTGAACTGACAATATAAGTTTTCTATGGCGGTATGGAGCACATTGCGCCATAGGCTTTATGGCAACTTGGTGCGTTATATAGTCCTTTTAGTCTGAATAAACCTATAATCAGGGGGTTCAGATCATGTCTGTCTGGTTTGGTACAACTTATAAATCTGAAGTGTCAGTTCAAGTTTGAGTAACCACAGATATTTATACACTTTGATTTTAAAGACTGTTATTGGCTTTTTGCAGCTTCCATTTTTTGTTCTATAAGTTGT
>MAAB01032368.1_pt1 | contig 29207 bp, 35 predicted proteins | sample 1115991 | NCBI WGS metagenome assembly MAAB01 (sample SAMN04961124, study PRJNA320927) | seawater metagenome | isolation source: sample BD02T18 sea water enriched with oil for 18 days | place: USA:Gulf of Mexico | collected 2013-07-27
GATTGTGGCTGGTTTTTGATCATGATCTTGCCATCTCTGCTTTGCATTGTCATGCCGTGAATTATCCGTCATAACCTTTTGTATTTAAAGGTTTTATTTGTTAACGCAACAGCATTGAGCTCCCCCCCCCCCAAAAAAAAAGACACCCACCAGCATTGAATTTAGCCGCTGTTTTGTCTGTAAAGGCGAGATGTCCATATCCGGGGAAGGCACATTAGATGTACTTACCACCGAAATGAGAAAGCCCTAAAACCTTAACGGTTATGGGTTGGCAACCAGAATGGGGAAAGATGAAAACTGATGAGATACTATGTGTTTTTTATGAGTGTTTATAAATATAGTGGATATAATTTCTTTGCCATTTTTACGCCACACACCGTGATTATCATCTTCACTAATGGATATTTTTAACTGAGGCGTTAAGGCTGTTTCGGGTAAATTTTTAGGTGGATGATTATGCTGTATGCCTTCAGGCATATCCATTTGAGCCTGGGCCAACAAGGGAAAAAACAACATAGTAAAAACCAAACTACCTATTTTACAAGTGTGTTTTAATTTCATGGATCAAACCCCGATTATTATTGCTAATTAATTGAAACGCTGATGAAGGGGCTGGCTACGTACAATATTCCACGCAGCCAACAGGAGTGCTATCAATTACATCACAGGGGTACAAACACCCATTTCAGGCTCTTGATCTGCTTCACAGAAAGGTAAGTCAGGGAGTTCTCCATCATCAGGTGGGCCGCCTACAGCGCCACTATCTGAAGCAATGCTATTATCCTGAAGTTTGCCATAGAAACGTGGTCCTATGGTATAAGGGAAAGCTGAGGTTTGTACGCCATCATTATCTTGAGTCACCGTTACATGGTAGTGATAACCTAAATCGTCGCCGCTATTGTGACCGTTATATTGGTCAAGATACTCGCCCGCTAAATTGGTTAACGCTGAATCCCAATAGAAGTCTTGATAAAAGAAGCCTGAGCTGGCGATAAAGATGTTACCAGAAAGAGAGATGTACTCATCAGAAGTACTGGGACCATCAGCCGCAGCAACAAACCCTGCGCCCACATCAAATTCATCCACTAACACACAATCTCGTACACCTGCGGTACCGCAGCCGGTAGCAGAACTTGCATCGTCATAATCGCGCACAACCCAACTGCTTTTGACCAATACGCCATCGCTGTACCAAGGACCATGAATCGCATAACCATCGGCGGCATATCCATATACAGGTGAATGACCAGTGCCTTCGTCGTTAACCAATTTTCCTAAACAACTTGAACTAGAGTGATGGTGGCGCCAGATAAAAAGTCAGTAGCCGCTTTGGGACGTGCATTTAAGGTGTCAATTTCATCCTGGCGAAGGGCGACTTGATAATTGGCAATACCGGTGGCAGAAACCACTGTGTATTCAAGGTCGTCTACTATTTCAGTCTCGACACTTTGCACATTTACCAGTGAGCCTTGGTTAGTGCCGCTTTCATACAAATTCTCAGACACTTCATCTGTGGTGTTTATGATCCAGACGCTACTGTCGATAGCAGACTCGTCAGTGGTATCATTAACTCCACCACACCCCGTTAATATAAAGGGCAACGCCAATAGTGGCGGTATAAACATTTGCTTCACGCTCATAAGGATTTCTCTAATGGATAGATATTTTTTTTGTTGGAATCCCTAATGTAAGTGAAGAATGTGCATCAAATGTGTTTTAAATATGAAGTTGAAATAGGCAAAAATTCTATTGGACTGGCCATAAAAAAACCATAGGGGTCACCATTCGGAATATGATGATCCATAGGAAAGACCTATTACCTTACACACTGACGGTTGACGTAACTAACTTTAACGCTAGGACAGAAAAAACAGCACCGGCAACACGATTCAAATACACTTGATTCTTTGGTGAGCTTGTAAGCCAGCTACCTAAAGAACCCGCTAAAACTGCCACACCACAAAAAATCACTAATGCCACGCCAATAAATATGAGCCCAAGAATAAAAAACTGGACGACTAAGTTACCCTCTTGTGGATTCGTAAATTGCGGTAAAAATGCTAAAAAGAATATTGATACTTTGGGGTTTGTAATATTCATAATGATGCCGCGAAAATACAACTCTTTGGTGGAGAAGGAAGAACCGTTAGAAGTATGGAGGTCTAATGGTTGTGCCGTAAATGCTTGCCATGCCAAATAGACTAAATATGCAGCCCCCACGAACTTAAGAATATTGAAAGCCAGACTAGAAGCTTGAAATATAGCGGCAACACCCAAGGCTACCGCTATGGTATGAACAATTAACCCTGTGCAAAGGCCAAATGTAACAATGACTCCCGACTTTCTGCCATACAAAGCGGACTGAGTAAGTACGAATATATTATCTGGACCAGGTGCGATGCTTATTAGGCTTGATGCAATAATAAATGTGAATATAAATTCAATAATCATTCTTTATTCGCCTACGCATCAAACACCGACTTTAATTTACTAGTTGTCATGCTTGTTTTTTGTCATAAATTGTACTTACTAACCCTTCAATTCTTGTAAATAAATTACGTTACAAAATGAATAGTTGTTAACTCTATCGCAGCTAACACTCCGTATTTTCATGAGGAAAGTCTAGTTAGCGCTCCCTTTCATAAAACCTTATTTCACGTTCGAATAGATCCTTTTCTCTATCTAATAGCTCTTTTTCCTTTTCTATTCTTTCTCTATCCCAAGACTCGACTCTTGGTGCATCATCAATAAAAAAGGGGGTGGATTTATTGGATGGGCATGCGGGTCCTGGACATTTATCCCAAAAATCACTGAGTGTATCTACTGAATATCCTACCGAGGAAAAACAAACAAAAATAACGAACAAAAACAACCTCATTTCAACAACTCCTTTCGCATAGCCACCAAAATTATTATCTCTCTCTTTTGCCACTCAGCAATGCTCGCTAATTGAGATGTGGTTTTTGTTGATTGAGATTCATCCCACAATCTAAATTCAACGGCTAGATTAGAAGTTTGTTCTGCAAAATATAAATGCAGTGCATCAAGAGCAGAAAACAGTTTATCTCTCGCCCGATCTCTTTGTTCTACATACGTCTTAAGTTGAGAAATTTGGCTTTCTGTTGGTGGGCTTTTTGTTAATTTCACGTATTCCTTCAACTTAATTATTCTTCTCCAATTCTCCACATATATTGAGAAGCTCAAGGCAACACGATCCGCTGTGACAGCCTGCTTTTCGAGAAAAAACCTATTGTCTGATGCCTTAGACTCAAAAGCAGTGACCGATAACCCAATTACGAGCCCAAACACACCTGTTACCATAGCTGTAACCCAATGCTCTACAATTAATTCTTTATATTTTGTTAGTTCCATGAAATTTCCTATTTGAACGCTAACGAGTAGTTAATCCGTTACCAGATAACACACTAACATTTAACCGCAGCATCTCATTCCTGAAATTATTTTCATTTAATCTATCCAGAGTGTAACTAACGTCCGTGAACGTTCATTAATTACTCAAACATGAGCGATCACGAGTCATTGCTAATAAACAAAAAATCGTATCGCTTTCTAGTCCAATGTATTGATAGGAATCGTGATAATTGGTAAAGCAAGCGTGTCTGTACGGATGTGTGCTTTACTGCGTTCGGCTTTAACGACGGTTTTTGTGGCATTGTCTCGCACATAAAAATAGAGTTCGCTAACGCCGTGGTACATATTCAAGGCAATAATATCCAACCGGCCTATTTCATTACTTTCTGTTGTAACGGTTGGAATGGGTATGCTAATGCCTAGACTATCTTGATCAGTAGCCAACGATGTGAAAAACACATCAATGACTTTCTCTGCATCCTTCTCGCTGTCTGTCCACGTAACTTGATGGCGCTTATCAATTTCTGTTTTCATCCTTGCGCTGGCATAGGTGACGATAGGATCTTCGCGAATGAAATGTGTATTCATCCAAACCTTTGCATCCTGTAATTCCGAAAGTGGGCTTTCAGGTAACTCAGAAATCAATTGATCAACACTCAAAGTTACCAATCGCTGAGCTGTGGAGCCGCTGAGTTTATCCACTACCTGGCGCGTGCTGCAGGCGCTAAGGCTAAGCGATAGAATCATGCAGGCGAATATCGTGATTTTTTTCATTGATTGTTCCTTATTTGTTCCTAGTGTATTTCCATTCTACTTCGGTAATTTACAACACTTGACAGCCCTTCTCATCTTCTTTTCTATTTTAGGATAATTCTGGTAGAATTCTGATCAAATAAGAAGCTGTTAGATAGGGATATCGCTTAATCAATTGAATAGCTGACTAGCTAGCTCAACTACCACCGTCCTTTAGCAATCCCCCCCGTATCCCGTACCATTGCTTACCCACAGGCGACAATATAACCCATTCGGTTGTTCGGTTTACCCTTACGCCAAACAATACGGGGAAGAACAATTTTCAAAAATGTTGTACGGAGTTTTTCAGGGGCATTTCAAATAGAACAATCACTCTAATCATCTAGGCACGCACCAAAAAAAACGTCCGAATTAATTTGTTACAACCTAAGCAATGTTTATTCCAGCATTAAAGACTCTCAATATTGCGACAAACAAACCCCAAGTCTACTATGTATACCCAGTGGTATTTATTTAATAAAATCTGAGGGCGTTAAAACATGATGTTTTCTAGAGAAGAGAAGAGAAGATAGCCCATATTAATAAGTCCCCAGCTTCTGTCGCGACCCATGACAAAGAAAAATGGCTTAGTATATTTAGCGAGTATTCCATCGTTGAAGATCCAGTTGGATCTAAACCCCACGTCACAGGTTTATACGACAAAAAGAGCAGCAAAAGAGGCAATGCAAATCTATCCCGCTTTTACGAGACGTTTATTGCCCCAAACACTATCGTATTTGATGTTAATAGCGACATTGTATGCAAGAACCACGTAGTACGGGATCTAACGGTTAATATCGACATGAAAGGCCTACCAGTATCTGTACCAATGCATTTACTGTATGAATTAGTTGAAGAAAAAGAGCAGCTAAAAATTCGCCGCTTAGCTGCTCATTGGGAATTAATGCCAATGATGAGCCTGTTAATGTCTGAAGGGCTAAATGCATTACCTGTTCTTACCTCTATGTCTGCTCGCATGATGAAACATCAAGGTTTATCTGGCGCGATAGGCTTTACGTCCGGACTTGGTAAGCTTGGAAACCAGGGCAAAGAAACCGTAGAGAAGTTTCTACAATCATTTAACGACAAGAATCAATCGTCATTAAGCCACCTATTTTGTGATGGTGCCGTTATACATGCACCCTATGGTGAGATTGAGACAACGCCTTCGGAAATATTCGCAAAAGTATGTGGCACGCTATCTTTTTCAAAGTTGTTGTTAGCCGGTAGTACTGTGACGGCGACTGTTGCCTACAAAACTGAAGGTGATAACAAGCAAGGTGTCGCAATATTTGAATTTGATCGCAATAGCAAAAATATAAATCGCCTGACCTTTTATTACGAATGAGCGTTAATAATCATTTCCATTACGAAATTAATTTCACAAGACTAAAACCACAAAAGGATGAAAAATGTCTCAGGTCGACATAACAAAAACGTGTGAATTAGGGAATGTATTGGTCACGGGTGGCGCGGGTTTTGTAGGGCAAAACTTCGTTAAAACACTGTTAGATAGAGGTTATAAAGTCCGAAGTTTGGACCTTGTAGAAACCCCAATCAAACACAAAAACCTTAAGGTATTAAAAGGGGATATCCGAGATGCGGTGCTTATTAGAAAAGCGGTTAAAGGGATAGATACCATTTTTCATACGGCTGCGGTCATTGAAATGAAAGGTGGGCCAGCTGCAACTAAAAAATACCGCGACTTTTCTTACAGTATAAATGTTGAAGCGACTAAGCAACTGGTGATTCTGGCAAGGGCCTTAGGGGTAAAGCGTTTTGTGTATACCTCAAGTAATTCGGTAGTGCTTGCGGGTAAACCATTACGAGGGGCTGATGAAACACAACCTTACACAGAGAGGCGACGTGATCTCTATACTGAAACCAAAGTGGTTGCAGAGCAATGGGTTTTAGAGCAAAACGGGGTGGATAGCATGCTGACCTGTGCGATTCGTCCAAGCAGCATTTGGGGACCGGGCGACCAAACGATGTTCAAAAAGATATTTGAACAAATCCTTGCTGGTCGCATGCACAGCAAGATAGGGCTTGGATTTGAGAAACTGGATAACACCTTTGTGCATAACCTAATTCAGGGGCAGATTAAAGCAGCAGAGCATTTGGTTGAAGGTGGGTCCGCTCCATGCCAAGCTTACTTTATTAATGATGATGAACCTATCAATGCATTTGTATTTTCTAAACCTGTGTTTGAGGCCATCGGGGTTAAGATGCCATGGCTGACAGTGCCAGGGAAAATCGTTATGCGATCTTTAGAAGCCTGGGAGTTTATGCACTTCAAGTTTAACCTGCCTTCACCACCGTTAGCCCCCTCAGAGATTGAGCGTGTATCTATTGATAATTACTTTAGTGTGAATAAAGCGCGAACAGAGCTTGGTTATAGTCCTGAATATGATTCAAAACTCGGCATGGAAATGAGTATGCCATATTACAAAGAACTCTTTGCCAATATGAAACTGGAAAAAGAAGCTGCAGAAGCCTAGCACTATTAGCCAACAACATAAGCCTATGTTTTTTATTGCAAAAATACTATCATGCCAACCTGCCACACCTAGATTCCAGCTCTACCGCCCTGCCTGCTTATAACAAAGTCAGCCATACGGCCCTGCTCAGTTGCATAAAATTGCAATGTTAAACTGGTATAACCGTACCATTTAAGGCAGGATTCAACCATAAAAATCTACCTGCATAATAATAATTTTATTAGGTTAATACTCATGAAAACAAAGATCTTAGCTGCGATCGCGGCAACACTTTCATTGGGTGCGCTAGAGGCAAATGCCGCGACTCAATTCCACCGTTTGGTATGGGATGCAGACCCAGCTCATCAAGCCGTCATCGCATTCTCTGCTCAGGGGATTAGCACTGACCCTTACGTGAAATATGGCTTTGATACCGATGAAGCCACATGGACAACACAGGAACCTTCATCTTCTGAAAACTTTGTGACCTTCTTAGGCTTTATCAAAAGCTCCTTTGTACGTTTGAAGGGTTTAACACCGAATGCTGATGTGTTCTACCGAGTTTGCGATCAAGATGGCTGTGGCGATCGGTTTTATTTTAAAACGGCCCCTACCGACAACTCTCCTTATGTAGTGGTTGCTGGTGGTGATACCCGTAGTGGTTGGACCAATCGCCAAAAAGGTAATGCACTGGTCGGTAAGATACGCCCCTTATTTGTTATGCACGGAGGGGATTACACCAACCTAAATAGTTCCGCTGAAGTTTCCTCTTTCTTTACTGATTGGGAACTGAGCTATTCAAACGATGTTATTAATGACATTGAATACAAACGCACCTACCCCATCATTCCTACCCACGGTAACCATGAAGACGGTAATTTCAAAACCTTGTGTAAGATATTCGGCGTTGACTACAACGCAGATGGTAAGTGTGATGAATCCGATACGTACGGAGCATTCAACATTTCGCCCCTACTACGCGCGTATACACTTAACAGCCAATACCAAAACAGTGGCTGGTCTTCACACGCAGCAGCAATGAATAACTGGCTCTACACCCGTAACGTGGCGAGTCGTGCAATACCATAAACCCATGTTCCCGCATTACTCGGGAAAATCGGCCAACACAGAGCTGTTTAATTGGTGGTCACAGGCGTTTTATGATCACGGCATGAACCTTGTGGTAGAGTCTGATACACACATCAACAAAATGACTCAGGCACTGGAACCTAGCGGTGAAGATTATATCGCCAGTGACAGCGGTACCGTCTTTGTGGGCGAAGGTAGCTGGGGTGCACCAGCACGCTCAGCCAACAACCCAAAGACCTGGTCAATTGACTTAGCCAGCATCCAGCAATTCAAAGTCTTGCAAGTAACCAGCGATAAATTAATTGTTCGCACCGCCCAATTTGATGAAACGGCAGAAACCTTAACCAAAGAGCAGCGTGATGCTGACACAACCGTCTTACCCAGCGGCGTTAATTGGTGGCACGCAAATAATGTTGGTGAAGCGCTTAACTTGGTTCAAGCAGCGAATAGGCTCAGTGTGATTGAAAACTTATCCAACGGTGGTACCAGCCAAATTTCCATTGCTGCCACACAAGATACTTATATCGCATCAAACAAAACTAGCAGCAACTTCAATGGCAGCAGCGACGGGTTGTTGGCTGACGGCTATGACATTAGCAACGGAACAATGATCAGCCTAATCAAATTCGATATTGAAAACATGTCAGCCTGTGCAGATACAAGTCGGGTTCAGCTGAGTATTGATATCACCGATGACTCGACTGGCAACTATGAAATCTATGCTGCCAGCTCAGATTGGCAAGAAGCTACGGCAACCTGGAACTCTGTTAGCGGCGAAGCCATTAAAGGAGCTTACCTAGCCACATTTAAGCCGGTAAAAACAGGCATATTGGAAGTGGACCTGTCTAATAGCAACATTGTTGATTACTGGCAAACCAACGGTAACCACGGATTAGTTATTGCCCATGTAGGTGACTGTAATGGCCTCTCATGTAATGGCGTTGATTTCGACTCCAAAGAAACCGGCAGCGGCCCGACTCTTAACGTCAACTACAACCATAATCAAAGCTGCATACCGGAAGGCAGCGTAGAGGCAGCGTCAGGGGCATTAACCCAGAGCATTATCAATGCTGGCGATGGTGAAAAGGTGGTATTCCGCTTTACCCTCAACAGTGGCTTTGAAGATGCTGAGCTACACGGTTTATCACTCAGTTCTGATGGTGAGATTGACGAAGTCAATGATATTAATGGCGTAAAACTTTATCAAGATATCAATGGCAATGGAAAAGCCGAAGCGAATGAAGAAATAGCCCTATCAAACTACACGGTAGATAACGGCGACATTTCATTTAGTTTTGATACTGCGCTGTCATTACAGCTGGGCAGTAACGCTTTCTTAGTGACATACCAGCTTTAGGCATTTGCCAGGAGATATGAAATGAATCATCACCTAAAAATTGTGTTAATGATCTTACCACTTACAATGCTTACAGCTTGCGGCGGAGAAGCTCCAACCGAGGAGAACTTCACCGTCAATCTCGACACGGTTGATGTTCGGTTAGCCGGAAGCGGTGAAGCCGTTACGGTCGATACCTCTGGCGTTAACAGTGGTACGCTAACACTGAAAAAAAACGCAACCCCATAACTACACGTATCAGCCTGTTTGCTTAAAAGCCCAATGAATAACTTCGTTGGGCTTTTTTGTATTAGAATGACAATATTTAGGGGGAAGCAATGATAGTAAAACCTACAACAAGTTGGGCCCTGCTTCATGCTTTTGCCATTGTATTTATACTAATTAATCTCTTCACCGGTTTACGCATTGCAACGCTATCAAGGCCCTGGTTGCTAGAACTGTCTGCACTCCTACCCCAAGGAGCGCTGCATTGGCTTCATATCGCAGGAGCCTGCGGCTTGTCGGCCACCGCGATGGCTTACACAATTTACCGATTTAATCAACGGCCACAACGAACTACAAAAACTAAAGAAACTACAGCAACAACAGAAAAAACAGAAACACTCAGCGACAAATATCACCGAGGCCTCACCTGGCTGGCTTATCCATTGGTAATACTGTCCCTACTAACCGGCTGGCTGCAATTCATTGATAGTGCGCTATCAGTGGTTGATATTCACTTCTACGCAGCCCTTGGTTTTTTACTGTATTTGCTACTTCATGCTGGCGGCTATTTTATTCAGTACGGATGGCCCGCCCTTAAACGCGCCTTTATTCCTAAAGTAACTGGCTCAAAACCTTCCTGGATTATCGTCCTGCCTGCAATCGCCGGTCTATTACTCTGGTATGGCATAGGCTATCAACCAAGCAATGACCTTCCGGTAAAACGCATACCACTAACCACATTAATGGCCATTGATGGCATAACCGATGAACCGGAATGGAACGACGCGCAAGAAATCACGATACTGACACGAGGTGGAGCTAATTTCTTGAATGGTGAAACTCCCGTGAGCATCAAAGTATTGGAAAACGGCGCAGAAGCCTTTTTTAATATATCCTGGCAGGACACCAGCAAAAGCCTAGAACACTTACCTCTCGTTAAAACTAAACAGGGATGGCAGGTTAAACAAGATGGCTTCAACCAATTTGATGAAACAGCCTATTACGAAGATAAGCTTGCCATCATGCTCGCTGACCAGTGTGATTCTGGCGGTGGAGGCACTGCGCATTTAGGCCCCAAACCACTAGCCAATCAACCCGCTAATTTTCATGGTAAAGGGTACCACTATAGCGACGATGGTAAGATCCGAGACGTTTGGCATTGGAAAGCCGTCCGTACCAACAATATGCACCTAGCAGACGACAATTTTTTTGGTTCGCCAGTGAGGTCACGAGCAGGTGATCGTCGCTATAGCGCAGGTTATATCGCCGATGGTAAGGAATCTGGTGCTTACGTGATGAACTGGCAGTGGTATAAACCAGAAGTGATTGTGCCAAAACGTCTACCTAAACATGACGAGTTAATTGCACCCTATCAAATGGATCATCAAGCAGAACACCTGCAATGGGTAATCTCTTGGTTTGATTACACGCCCTATCTAGCAGAGAACGACCACTACCCTATCGGCACGGTGATGCCTTCCGTTATGTACCGTTCCAATCGCTTTGAAGGGGATCGCGCCCATGTAAGAGCCCACGGACAATGGAAGGATGGCACATGGACATTGGAACTCGCCAGACCGTTAAAAACCCAATCCCAGCATGACGTCATCTTGCAAACAGGAACCTGCTTATGGGTTTCTGCATTCGATCACAGTCAAGTTGCACACACCCGACACCAGCAAGCCATTCGCTTACTATTCGAGGGCGAACATGATTAAACGCACGATAGGTATCGTCGGGCTACTGATAGCGGTCTCGCTCATCGCCCTATTAAATCCCATACCCCAGGAACAACCATCGCCATCACGCTGGTTAAAAACCAATGCGCAAGGGCAAGTAATGAGTCCATGGTCCGGACCATGGACATGTGTCTACGACACAAAAACGCAACTACTCTGGGAAGTAAAAACGGATAACGAATCAATACATGACGGTTACTGGACCTATTCCTGGTACGACGGGACTCAGGGTGTTGAAAACCAAGGTGACTGTTATTTCGAAAAAAACCGATGCGACGCACGAGATCTAATCACACGGATAAATAGCGAAAAAACCTGCGGCCTCGACAACTGGCGCTTGCCAAGTAGCAAAGAACTTCTATCCTTGGTTTCACGCGACACCAAACCTGGGGAGCCACTAATCGCGAAAGACTTCTTTCCACAAACTAAACGCGGAGACTATTGGACTAAGGATTCCCAGCAACGATTAACGGGGACATTTACGTATTTAAAAGAAGGTGCAATGGCCATTGATTTTGTTAATGGCCATCTAACCAAACTGCCTTATCGCAATGCTTCATTTGTACGTTTGGTCAACACCGGGTATGTAGAGCCTTAACTTTCGACAGAGCCCTTTCCATTCTCCAACAACACAAACACATCCTGTGGGCTATGCCCAAAGTATCGTTTAAATTCTCGGCTAAACTGAGTGGGGCTTTCATATCCAACCTTCGCCGCAGCTTGCTTCACTTTTATTCCTCTATCCATTAGCAGTTCCTTCGCCCTAGTAAGGCGCAGTTTTTTAACGTACTGAATAGGTGACGAAGCGGTGACTTGTCGAAAATTTCGGTGAAACGTCGACGGGCTCATACTCGCCATTCCAGCAAGCTGATCAACATCGAGGCTTTCCGCATAATTTTCATGTAAATATTTTAGTGCCCGCTCCAACCTAGCTAGGTGTGTATTGTGAGACACCAATGAAAACAAAGGAGCTGCCTGGGAACCTTTTAATATATGAAAAAGAATTTCCCGTAATAACCCTTTACCTAAAATAGCTGCCTGTAAGGGTGAACGTAAGCACTGGGCCAAACGCTCCACCACACATGACAACTCCTCGTTGCATTGGCTAACAAAAAGGCCCCTGCTCTCAGTTTGCTTACCACGGCAGTTGCCTTGGCAGTGCTCATCAAAAAGGCGCACTAGCTCGTTGAGCTGGTTCATCTCTATATCGATCATTAACGATAACAGTGGCTTGCCGGGCTCTACCACGGTTTCACACTCCGCTGGCAGTGGCAGCGCTAACACTAGGTAGTTATCTGGATTGTAATCATAGGCTTGCTGATCCAGGTATACACGCTTACTGCCTTGGGCAACAATGATAATACCCTGGCTGTAACACATCGGGGCTCTGGATGAGGTCTCGCTGGCCCTAAAAATACCAACACCATCTAAAGCAGTTCGGTTATAGCCCTCTCGTTGTGCTAGCTCACTCAAATTTTCAATCAATGAATTCATCGGTGTTTCCGCCTTATTTCAATGGCCTCAGTGTACCTAAGACTGGACGAGCAGTCTCTCATTTATGAGCCAGTGAGAGCTTTAGGCATGATATTGACTGTTTAGCCCATTCTAATACCCCAGCAAACCATTAATCTGTACACAACATCTATACAACATCTATACAACATCTATACAACATCTACACGACACCAATACAACACCCAAGAGGTAACCTCATGCAGAATTTTGATTATTACAATCCAACACACATCGTGTTTGGTCAGGATCGCCTAGCCGAGCTTAACAATCTAGTACCACAAAACGCCAAGGTGCTAGTGTTGTACGGTGGTGGTAGCGTTAAGCGGTTTGGTACCATGGATAAGGTGCTCTGTAACCTGGGTGATCGCAACGTGCTTGAGTTTGGCGGCATTGAGCCAAACCCACAATTCGAAACGTTGATGAAAGCGGTTGAGATTGTTCGTGCCGAAAAGATCGACTTTTTGCTCGCGGTTGGTGGGGGCTCCGTTATGGACGGTACTAAGTTTATTGCCGCCGCTGCGCCTTATGAAGGAAATGCAGCCGACTTACTCACCCATGGGTTCGGAGCGCTGCCCATCAGCACATCAATTCCGCTGGGAACGGTAGCAACGCTACCGGCAACCGGTTCCGAGATGAACAAGGGTGCTGTGGTTTCCTATAACGGTGGTAAGTACCCTGTGATGAGCGTCCTGAATTACCCAAAATTCTCAATCCTTGACCCAAGCGTGACTTTTACACTGCCTAAAACGCAGGTAGCTAACGGCGTGGTCGATGCATTTGTTCATATTCTTGAGCAATACGTAACGTACCCAACGAATACGCCAGTGCAAGATCGTACGGCAGAAGGTTTGCTAAAAACGCTGATTGAAGTTGGGCCTGTGACTCTTGCAGAACCAGAGAATTATGAAGCACGCTCGTCACTTGTTTGGTGTGCGACCTGGGCATTAAACGGATTTATCGGCTCCGGCGTACCGCAAGACTGGACCACCCACATGATTGGCCACGAATTAACGGCGTTGTTTGGTATTGACCATGCGCAAAGCTTGGCAGTTATCCAGCCATCAGTATGGAAACTACGCAAAGATAAAAAGCACGCAAAACTACTGCAATACGCCGAGCAAGTTTGGGACATTCGTGAAGGCAATGACGATGAGCGTATTGACACAGCCATTGCTAAAACACGGAAATTCTTCGAGTCGCTAGGTGTAAAAACACGTCTATCAGAATATGACGTAACACGTGATCAAATTGACGACATTGTTAGTGCGTTGGAAAAGCACGGGATGACAGGTTTGTCCGAAACAGGTGACCTGACCCTGGATATCAGCCGCAAAATAATAGAAGACGCCTACTCCTAAATCAGGTCTACAGTATAGGTTTCTCGCATACACCGCGATCATTCCCACAGGTGCCATGGGAATGATCGCGAGTGCAGGCATGTCACATTAAGAATGCAATCCGCGAACGGCTTGTCGCCCCTTTGATTCATCCTCTAACAAGGCGACCACGGTCTGATGAAAATTCGAATTTTCATTAATCAACGTCTGCGCACGTAAAAATGCAGATACATTGCTCGCCCATATTTCCTTAGCTAAAAATGGGGCCATAAAAGAGAAAGGGGCATCCAATGAGACCGTTTCTACCATGCGGGAACGACCATTTTCCAAAGGAGTAAAATCCATCACACCGTATTGGTTTTTTATCGGCGTTTTTCCTATTACCGTCCAGGCAAGGCGGCTGTTGGTTTTCTTTTCAACAATACGCTCGCTATAACGAACAAAGGGCAATGGTCCCAGTGCACGCTCTGAATTCACCCCAAATTGATCGTCATTATCCCCGCTGGACTTAAGGTGAATGATACGAATAGGCCAATATAGCTTGGCTGCAATATCTAGATTTGTGAATATCATAAATAAGGTTTCAACCGGCACCTCAAAATCAAGGGAAATGCGTACCGATACCCGCTTCCCTGAAGACTGATAACCACAATCATCGGTAATAAATTCCTGCAATCTTGGCTTGTTAGCCTTATCGATGGCTTTCACGTATTTTCGCCATTCCTGAGAAGATTTCATTGATTATTTCCATCGTCATAATAGTGAGTGTGAAAAGATCTTGTAAAGAGCTTGAAAAAATAGTTTCAACGCGCACGCCTAAAATCACCCGCGAGAATTTGCTACTGACATATGCCCTATAAATAAATCGCAGCTTATCACGGCCAGCGAAACACAAGCTGTCAACTACTTTACACCACCAATATATAAACGTTAGTCAGCAGCCCCTGCGGCCAATAAACGAAGTTTCGATACATCAACTAAGGTCAATAAACGATTACTATCGGTAATCAACAAGTTGGCATTTTCGAGCTTCTTTAACTCCTTATTGATACTTTGCCTGGATGCCGACAATAGAAGAGCCAACTCGTCCTGTGACAATTTAAGGCTAATTCTTAACCCCTGTTCCGTCGATTTCCCATAGGCTTCAGCCAAACGCAACAGGTGTTTAATTAAGCGCTGTGACAAAGGAAGTAGCGCCTGGTCATTAATCTCAGTAAATAACAAACGAATGCGTTGGCAAAGTAATACATTGAAATGCCGATATAACTCTGGTCGCTGCTCCATTAATTGATTAAAACGCTGACGTGGTAGCAAAAGTATTTCAGTTTCTCCCTGGGCGTAGGCATCATGGGTGCGAGGCAGCCCGTCCAATAAGGATATTTCTCCAAACCAACTGCCGGGTTCCAAATACGTCAACACCGCCTCCTTGCCATCCAGAGATACATTGCTCGCACGTACCACACCAGACACAATACAAAGCATTCCTTCCGCCTCATCCCCCTTGCTATGGATTTTCTCACCATCAGAATACCTTCGGCTTACGGATAGCTCGATCATCTGTTGAGTAATGTCGGTTGGAAGTTGCTCAAACCAAGGATTTGCCTGCAACATCGATAATTTTTTTGTAATACTCAACGCCCCACCCTCAATTCCACTACACTCCCCCTCTTCTTTAGCTAATGAATTGATCGCACCTATTTTAATAACTTTAGAGTACCTGTTATTTTATCGATGTCTTCAGGAGTTGCAGGACCAATGCCCAAACAGGTTACCGTACCAGCTTCTACAACCGTTTTTCCTGCATCTTGCACTAAATATGCAGGTATTTTTAATTCTTGGCACTTCTCATATAACTCTTGCAGCTGAGATAGGTTTTCACCAGCCAATACGATTTTAGGCATGCCAACGTTAAACCAACTTTGCTGCTGCTCTGCTTCCGACGACACAAGGCTTGCAACGGATGCATGCGCGACTTGAGCCGCAAGTTTTCCACGCGGCAGATTAAGTTCTTCATTTACAACAATCACTTGTTTCACGTAACAGCCTTATATATCTAGTCAGCTTTATCTGCAACTAAGGTGCGATTCTCGATTTTTAGTTACTATTTTAAAACATATCCCATAACGCATTCATCCTCAAAGTTTCCATTGCTGCTTATTGCACATTTCTTGATGCCTTCAAGCTCAAAGCCTTGGTTATGATACATCTTTATCGCTCTATGGTTATTAGACGAGACTGTAAGCTCCAAACGCTTTAGTTGTATACGGCGTGCCCATGACATAGTCTCTGTCAGAAGAGCTGACGCAATACCCTGCCCCCAATGTTTTTTCCTAACACCAAGAAAAATCTGCGCACTGTGTTTTATTTTTTTCGAATCACCACCTGCAGCACCAAGAAAACCAACAAGTTCACCATCTAATTCAGATGCCAATATAGTGCTGTTGACGCTTTCATTGAAATGGTTAATAAAGCCAGTTTCTTGTTCTGCACTGGCAGGATATTCATCTGCTTCATAGAGCATGAACTGTGTTTCACTGAATAGTGCTTTCTTTAATTCTAAAAGAGCAGCTGCGTCATCAGGCAACACGTTTCTAGTGACTATATTCATCATTCCCTTGAAGTCCTAACGCGCAAATCAGCCACGCCGTTTTTTGGCGTCAGCTGAATTTGCCTTGTTATATATATCAGCTCGGCTGTTTTACTTTTCTGAGATAAGGCGTTACGGTTTCCCAGCCATCTGGGTAAACTTTCGCCGCTTCTTCGTTATTAACTCCAGGCACGATGATCACATCTTCACCTTGCTTCCAATTCACCGGCGTTGCTACTTTATGCTTAGCCGTAAGCTGCATGGAATCAATAACTCGAAGAATCTCATCAAAATTGCGACCTGTTGTCATAGGGTAAACAATCATAAGCTTTATATTTTTATCCGGACCAACGACAAATACAGACCGCACGGTAGCATTTGTCATGGCTGTACGGCCTTCAGCCGCACCTGTCTCATCAGCGGGAAACATATTATATAGCTTTGCCACTTTTAGGTCTGTATCCGCAATAACAGGATAATTAACAGCAGAGCCACCTACGTCTTCAACATCTTTAAGCCATTTATCGTGATCACCCGTTGAATCAATACTCAACGCAATGATTTTGGTATTCCTTTTTTCAAATTCAGGCTGAATTTTAGCCATGTACCCCAATTCAGTAGTACAAACCGGTGTAAAATCCTTAGGATGAGAAAACAATACAGCCCATCCATCGCCAATCCATTCATGGAAATCAATTTTTCCTTGGGTCGTCTCTACCTGGAAGTTTGGTGCTTGATCATTAATGCGTAACGACATGGTCTTATCCTGAGGTTAGTTGAACGAAAACGTACTTTTGATGAAAGCTAACTATAGACGGTATCTACTATTAGTGGGTAACACGATAACATGGATATGATGCATTAGGTGTATACGGCAAGTACAACAGTCACAATGCTAAGGACTGTGCCAACAAATAAGCCCACCAAAATGATGGCACAAAACACGATTTGACCTAGGGTTATTTTCTCAAAGGCTTCTTTTAACTTTTCCTCAGATTGAATGCCGATAAGTGCGGCGAATACACTTTGAAGCAATTGTAAAATTGTCAGTCTATTTTTGTTGGATTTCATGTTTAACCCACTACATTTAAACGTTTAACGATTTTGTTTATTTCGCAGAAAGAACACCAGCTGCACTCACATACAAACCACCGACAATTTTATTAGCTAAACGGCAGCCTTCGAGTTTATCTTTAAATACCGAAGATAGCAGACCATACATGCTATAAACCGTAAACGATATAGCCATAGCAAACACGGTTAGAACAATGGCTTGAAACAAAAATGAATCCTCGGAAGTAACAAATAGCGGGTAGATCAATACACTAGCAAAAAAAGCTTTAGGGTTTGTCAGTGAGACCAAAACAGCAGATTGGTACATGTTAAATTTTGAAGCGACTAGTGGAGAGCGATCCACCTCTGACGGCTGGCTCGTGAAGGCTTTAAAGGCCAAGTACAGCAAATATGCGACGCCAACCCATTTCAATACCACCAAAATAAAGGCATATTCTTGGACAATGACACCTAACCCCGAAAACACGGTAATGGCATGAATTCCCGTAGCACTCATAAAGCCTAGAGGGACATAAAACGATTTTGAGAATCCGTATTTTAAGGCCTGTGCCACAGAAAAAGCAGCATTAGGTCCAGGCAATATCAAAACTGAAGCGAAAGTAACAACAAAAAGTGCTAATAGGGTTAAATCCATTCACAAACTCCCCAATTTTCTGCCAAAAGTCAGCGTCATTGCTTTATTAACCTTTACTTAGGTACGGAGACAAAAACTGAAATACTGAATCAGATAAGATGTTTTCCGTAACTTTTATTCCTGCATCTCGTAACATTTTAATGCCATTCCCGCTATTTCTTGGGTCTGGATCCTCAATTGCTACGAATACTTCATTTATATTGCGTTCAATTAAGGCATTAGCACATGATGGCGTTCGGCCTTTAAATGAACAAGGCTCTAAAGTTACATATGCTACTACATTTTCAAGTGAGCCAGTAATTGATTGTATGGCAGAGGCTTCAGCATGATTACTTCCAGGTTCTTTAGTATATCCTGAAGCCAAAACTTTCCCATCTTGGACTAGCACACATCCAACGGGAGGGTTTGGCAGACAATTAGGAAGAGCTTTCTTGGATTCTTCCAAAGCCATTGCCATGAATTTTGAATGGGACTCTCTATTCATAAGGATTTTAACGCCATTATTTTATCTGCCCCTAAAAAATAACGTCTTAAAATAGGAGCGATATTGTCAGGAGTATCTTCCTCCCAATCTCCACCATTAACAGAATAATTTGTTGCACGCCCTTCAGCATTCAATCCGTAAAAAACAGGGACACTTCCAATATACAAACCGATTTCCGGAAGCTCGTCTTCCCAATGGTCATAATCAACTCTAATTATGTAAGTGCTTTCGAATGCATTTAACATTAACTCATGACCCATGGCTTTTCGTAGGTCAAGACACGGTTGACACCACTCTGCCGTGACTTGCACAAAGGGTACTCTATTGAGTTCACTAGCTACAATTAAATGGTCATCAACTTGTTTCTTTAAAGAACCCCCATTTTTCACCAGATCAACAATGCTAAACTTCATCAGGGATTCATCTGGCAAAGGATAAATTGGTTTTCCACAAGCTGATATTACCGTCACTAAAAATATCACTAATACTTGTTTCATTTGAATTTTAATTCCATGTTTACTGCTCTTGTTATTCAAATATTAAGCTATTGATTTTTTCACCTTGCTACCTCCATCGTTGCTTTGTGACGCATATTGTTACGCATACTGTTACGTTAACGATCTACCTAAGACACAAAATCTTTCCAGACACCAGAAGGTTCCCATATTTCAGACAACTCATTTTTTGCACTACTGCTCTGCTCCCCTAGCACTGTGCAGCGGTACCTATAGATAAATGCTGATACTCGCATGTTCGCTGCACAATGAACCCATACCTTTTTGTTTTCAAGGCTCTTAAGGACGCTACAAAACTCGCTGAAGTCAGCATCAGTAGGATTACCAAAATCTACAGGAATATGAATGTAGTTTATACCCAGCGCAGACAGAACCTCTGCTTCATTGGCGAGAGAGTTTTCAACATTATGAGGCGCAAGGTTAATCACATCCTCAAATCCAGCCGCTTTAACTAAAGCAAACTGTTTCTCTGTTGGTTGGCCTGACGTGCTAATATATTCACTAATTCTAAGGTAGTTAAATATGTCTTGTACCGAATCAGACCTGAACTCTATTGTTGTGTACTTTCCCAAAAGAGTTCGAAAAAAACCAAATGTTGTTTTAAGTGTATTTAGGGCCACTCTTCACTCCTTATTATATAATTTCACTAACTGTTATTAACATTCATTCAGTAAGAATTCGCTAATTTCTTGGCGAAGCTCAAGGTCATCTGTTTTTATAGCGTACTCATTTGCTTCAACTGCATTTGAACGAGCAATGTCCGTTAATCCCAGGGAGCAATATCTCTCGGCCAAGGCAAGCTTTATCGAGGCCATGTATTCATAAACGTTCAAATCACTTGAATATTTGAAAGCCTTTTCATATATCAAAACCGAAGCAGCATTATCCTTTGTGAAATCGCCCAAAGTTTCCCATTGGAACGGGTGATTTTTATCACTGCTCTCATTGGATACACATAAAGCTTCAAGTTCTTGGTAAGTGGCACAGTACGCTTTGGTGTCACCTGACGCCGACGCATTCACCAAATTACAGGCTAGATCTTGCGCTTTTTCGTATATTGTAGAATTTATATCCATAAATTTTAATGCTCATAAATACGCTTGACGATATATAGGAGGGAGTGCAAACTGGTCGGCGGTTACGGTGTGTCCCGCCCGCTCACATGGAGTAGGAACACACAATAACGTAACCTGATGCCATGGGTGGATGTTAACCCCATAGCAGAAAGGTGCCTTCGCGAGTGCGTCAACACTCCGAAGGCGTGGCAGGGTCCCGACAAGAACGCGACCCCGCAGGTGGAACAATAACATAGTCGTAGTCCCTGCTGGAAGCGTCGGGGCCTTGTCTTCCTCTATTTTTAATTGGATAACAAGGCTATGAAACAGAGTATTTCTACACATCAGGTCAGCAATAATGCTGGCTACAATGGATTGAACGTATTAGATAAACAAACAAGACCCAACGTTTTACATCAAGCAAGACAGCGTTACCCTCTCATGCCCACATGGCGCGTGTATCATCTTTCTTATTGGTCGCCTTTACAGAGCTCCTGCTCTGACATACCAAAGGAGACTATAAAATGAGCGATGATACGCCAAAACTCGTACACGATGCAGAACCTTCGCCCCTCACTGATCGTGAGATCGTTTGGGCCATGCAATCTCGATTAGAGAAATTGTTTTCACTAACGCTAGTGACCTCAAATACTGAACTCGGTAAACAAACCCACGTTATTCAATCTCACCTATCGATGGCATCAAACTCGTTGGTGGATGAATTACAGATATTAGCGGAGGAGCTAGCGGATCGGTTAACCTTGTAACGATTAAGCTTCTAACCAATGACTCGTGACCGTTCATTAATCACTCAAACATGAGCGATCACGAGTCATTATTAGTAAACAAAAAATAGCACTCTTCATTCGTTTCACCTGCAACGAGGTGATTAATTCGGTATCGGATACACAACACTGTTTCCCGTAGAACCCGAAGGCGCTTCATGATGGGCGGCAAAACCAAGGGACCCCACCTGAATAAGACCATTCAAGACACTATGAGCTGCATAGTTTATTCGGCTAGAACCTTTTGTTACTGCCCCCCCACTTCTTACCGCCGTAAAACTCATACCATCATCTACGACACCCTTAAAACCCTTAACTGATCCGCTGATATTTTGTGTTTTTAGTGCAGCAGCAAATTTCCCACCAAATGCCTGACCAAACCAATTATTCGCACTAAAACACGTCAACAATATAAAATTAAGCTGGGTGACATTGGCCTTTTTTAATTCCAATCCAATCCATTTTGCTAACTCTTCTGATGTAAAATCAATTCGGCTATTTTTATCCTTTATCCACACAATCTTATTGTTGTCATGTCTTGCACCATGCCCAGCTATCCATAAGGTATCGCCATTGCGAATATCAGAAAAGGCCCCTAAAGAAGCACTGGACAATGAGCTTTCATTGGACGGGTGCACTCCCTGATCACTGCTTGCACGCGGTATATACTTACTGAACATTTTTGTTCTGCAATCCGTTAATGCAATATCGTCACAACGCTCGTCCTTAAAAGGAACATGAAAAAAATCTGTTGGCATAATCGTTCTCCGCTTTAAAATATCTGCTGACTAATGCAATTAGAGTAGTGTGACTTAGTCATTAAAAATATGACTTTTTACCGAAGTAAGAGTAAACAATTGCCATACAGGATATCAACGGAGATAAGCCATCAGATCACACTAAATATCTTCCGGCAAACCATCTAGCGACAATAAAAAAACATTCAAAGTCCATCGGGGCTTGCAGCTACATACATTGAAAAGCAGGAATTCGCTAAAAAGTTAATTCAGCGAATTCCTGTTTTAATCAAAACTCACAAATGTGTCCTAATTACCAATCCACTAAAACACTCATATCAACCACGTCATTCTCAAAAGGATAAAAGCGAATGAACTTAACGCCAGGCTCATCGGAATCAATGGTACACAGAACATTAGGAACACACGACGTAAGCAAGGTACCCTGTTCATTGAGCACTTCTATTCCCACATCACCGGCTAAAGATACCTCCAGGGAAAAACTATTCGTGCCCACTGGAACGTAGAGTGACTGAATTAAAAATTGGTTCGCAACGAAAGGCAGCCCCGTTAGTGGCTCCCCTTTTTCAAGAGTGCTAATACCTTCCCCCCCAAGAGCGGAAGCGAGATGGAACACATCAAGATCTTCACCTAAGCGGACATGAACAAAGTAGAGGCCTTCTGCGAGATCCAGTACAGTACAATCCAACCCACCACACCCAGCTACATAACCTCCAGTATGATCGAAAATGTTAAAGTCCACGTTTACGAAACCCGCAGATAACATTAATCCCGTCGTATTGGCCGGCACATAAAGGGATTGCAAATGGATCTGCCCATTCACACCACTTAACGATATCGACCCTCCGTTCTCAAGCGTTCCACCATACGTCCCGCCCCAAGCAGTGCTCACATTAAAACTAGCGATATCTTCACCTAAGCGGACATGAACGAAGTAGAGGCCTTCTGCGAGATCCGGTACCGTACAATCCAACCCACCACACCCAGCTACATAACCTCCAGTATGATCGAAAATGTTAAAGTCCACGTTTACGAAACCCGCAGACAACATTAATCCCGTCGTATTGGCCGGCACATAAAGGGATTGCAAAAGAACCTGCTCATTTACACCACTCAACGATATCGACTCTCCATTTTCAAGCGTTCCGCCATATGTCCCGCCCCAAGCAGTGCTCACATTAAAACTAGCGATATCTTCACCTAAGCGGACATGAACGAAGTAGAGGCCTTCTACGAGATCCGGTACCGTACAATCCAACCCACCACACCCAGCTACATAGCCTCCAGTATGATCGAAAACATTAAAGTCCACGTTTTCCAAACCCGCAGATAACATTAATCCCGTCGTATTGGCCGGCACATAAAGGGATTGCAATAGAACCTGCTCATCTACACCACTCAACGATATCGACTTTCCATTTTCAAGCGTTCCGCCATATGTCCCGCCCCAAGCAGTGCTCACATTAAAACTAGCGATATCTTCAAATAAGTGAATTTGAACAAAGTAGAGGCCTTCTGCGAGATACGGCAGCGCACAATCGAACCCACCGCACCCAATGACATAGCCACCGGTATGATCGAAAAGGGTAAAGTCCACGCTGGCGGAGCCCGCAGATAACATTAATCCCGTCGTATTAGCTGGCACATAAATGGATTGCAAAAGAATCTGCTCACTTACACCACTCAACGATATCGACCCTCCGTTTTCAAGCGTTCCGCCATTCTCCCCGCCCCAAATAGCGCTCACATTAAAATTAGCAATATCTTCAAATAAGTGAATTTGAACAAAGTAGAGGCCTTCTGCGAGATCCGGTGCCGCACAACCAAACCCACCGCACCCAATGACATAGCCACCGGTATGATCCAAAAGCAAAAATTCCACGCTGGCGGAGCCCGCAGATAACATTAATCCCGTCGTATTGGCCGGCACATAAATGGATTGCAAAAGATATTGCTCACCGACACCACTCAAGGATATCGTCCCTCCGTTTTCAAGCGTTCCGCCATACGCCCCGCCCCAAGCAGTACTCACATTAAAATTAGCAATATCTTCAAATAAGTGAACTTGAACAAAGTAAAGGCCTTCTGCGAGATCCGGTACCGCACAATCAAATCCACCACACGAAATCACATAGTCACCTTTATAATCGTAAAGGGTGAAGTCCACGCTGGCGTAGCCCGCAGATAACATTAATCCCGTCGTATTGGCCGGCACATAAAGGGATTGCAATATATATTGCTCACCGACACCACTCAAGGATATCGTCCCTCCGTTTTCAAGAGTCGACTCAGTCGTTCCACCCCAAATAGCAGTCAGTCGGGCATTAACAGTGTCCGAATGAAAAAGACCTTGGATATAATAGAGCCCCGCAGAAGGGTTTCCTAAAAAACACTCCGTTGACCCACAGCTGGCTACATGAGCTCCGCTATCATCCACCACCTGAAATGAGAAATCCCCATTGCCTGACATATCCACCATAAAACCATCAGTATTTCCTGGAACATAAAATGATTCTACAAATTCGTCATTTTTCAAGCCTGATAAAATTGTCGCTACGCCATTTTCTAAGGTCGCACTCCCGATGCCTCCCCAGCTTGCAGTCAGTGTTAACGCCGTAAAATCTTGCAAGCCTGTTGCTCGCACAAAATAACTTCCATCAATCAAACTATCCGTAACACACGGAGTCCCATCACAGTGATAAGCGACTACTCCTGAATTATCCAGGATATCGAGACTTACCGCGCCGTCTTCGCTGGCGGCAAAAGTGATCGCCCCATCGCTAACCGGTATATTGATCGACTTCACATGCATGGTGCCTGTACTTCCTGACATCTCTGTCGATGCCGCACCATTGCTAAGTACCGAATTATTACTACCTACCCACGAAGCCACCAGATTAGCGCCCGCATAATCTGCACTTCCGACGATATTAACTTTATATTTTCCCGCAGCAGGATAACTCAAAAAGCAGGAAACACCTGAAGAACAAATGGACAACACATTGTCGTCAGAATCAAGAAATTCAAGCGTGATGTCATCACTGCCCGATGATTGCACATAGAGCGCAGAAGTATTTTCTTCTATATTTACTGAATACGATTTATTGCTTGCGGCCTTACCAGAAATATCAGCTTGTAACTCACTATTATCCAACGGTACCGTTGTCTTACAACCGGTCATAAAGCTAAGAAATAATGCTACAAGAAAAAAATAATAGGCACGTCTTTTGTGATGTGAAAACATTGGGATCCCTCCAATTTATTATTATCGAGCGAGATCATATCAGAAGAGCTAAGCATTTATAACTATTTGAATAAAAACAATAAAGATTATAAACCTATAAAAAACACATCACATTCATTATGTTTTTTTGATAGCCAACACCATCTTCTTTATCTTTACTGCCTTTTCAAAGTGATCAAGTTTATGAGTCATAATCCACCACTCTGCGGCTTCCATGAGCAACTCAGGGTCATCATTTTTATTAGCGAAGAATGCATAAAAAGAAAGGCCGACATTATCGCCCTTACCTGCAATTTTCTTATCACATACTTCAATGACCTTATTTCTTAAGCTCTCTCTCACACGCAATACTCTCCCATAATTAGTTGACCCAAGATTAGCCGCGTTATCATATACTAGATCTCCTAATCATCAATGCAATGCAACAGATGACTCCGCAATATCAAGAAGGTAGAACATGCTAGAACTCGTTTTTTTAGGTACATCATCGGGCGTCCCTACCAAAGAGAGAAATGTATCAGCAGTTGCACTCAAGCTACCAGAGCCAAAGTCATGGGTTCTAGTAGATTGCGGTGAAGGCACTCAACACCAAATATTGCATACTCGCTTATCCTTACGAACACTAAAGGCTATATTCATTACGCATATACACGGCGATCATTGCTATGGCTTGCCAGGATTGATTGCGAGTGCAGGAATGTCAGGGCGCACGGATCCGTTGTTTATTATTGCCCCAAAAGGCGTGCAGTTGATGTATGAGGCCATTCGAGATAATACGCAGCTTCACATACCGTATGACGTAATTTTCATTGAAACAGAAGCAATGGGCACTTACAGCTTAGGTATAACAGAGGTTACGGCTCACAAACTTTCCCACAGAGTGCCATCTCATGGCTTTTGTTTTGCTACAACGACTACTGCTAATGACCTTCAAATTGACAAATTGAACCAGGATGGCGTAGAGCGAGGCCCTGTATGGGGGAAGTTACAACAAGGTCTGGATGTAACACTACCTGACGGAACAAGTTTAAAAGCATCAAAATATGTTAAGACTTCACAATCAACCCAACGCATAATCATCGCTGGCGATAACGACCAGCCTACACTGCTATCATCTGTTGAGGGCGACATTGATGTGCTAATACATGAATCGACGTACACTGAGGAGCTGTTGGAAAAGGCAGGCCCTGGCCCACAACACAGTAGCGCTAAGAGAGTTGCATCTTTTGCAGCGGAATACGGTATACCTAACCTTGTGCTAACGCATTTTAGTGCGCGGTTTCAAGCGACCTCTTCTCGGGGTGATTCCATTAATGATGTGAAGGTTGAGGCTGAAAGCGTGTACGATGGGCACCTTTATCTGGCTAATGATTTTGATACGTTCTCTTTAACGTCAGTGGGCAAACTTGTTAAAAACGAACCTCTCCTTTAAAGCTTTAATATTCGCTATGAGATGGCTAATTCGGGAATCTCTAGCGCTATTCCCAGATAAATAGCCAGTTTATTCAAGTTTACTTCTAAGCGAATCGTTAACCTGTTCTTGAACTCAACCAAGAAGAGGACAAAACATGAACACATCAGTTGCCATCGGCCTATTTACCCTTGGATTATCGGAGGCTAATGATGGGAGCTGAACATAATCACGGCAATATAAAAGGTAAGAAACTAGGTATTTCTATACTGTTAAATATACTAATCACGGTTGCTCAAGGGATCGGAGCACTGGTATCTGGTAGCCTATCTTTACTTTCAGATGCACTGCATAATTTTAGTGATGTTATTGCACTGATAATTAGCTATATAGCCGAAACACTGACCCAGAAAGAAGCCACACCTCAACAAACATTTGGCTACAAACGTGCTGAGGTTATAGCCGCATTGATCAACGCCGCCAGCCTAATTGCAATCGCTCTAATGCTCATAAAAGAAGCCATTATTAGGTTTAATGAACCTGCCGTCATTGATTCGTTAACTGTCATTGTGCTGGCTGCATTAAGCATTTTGGTAAACGGAGGTAGTGCGTTCCTCATAAAGAATGAGGCCAAAGAAAACATGAACATGAAATCAGCTTATTTGCACTTGCTCTCTGATCTTATTTCGTCAGTTGCGGTGCTGGTTGGTGGCATTTGCATGAGCTATTTTCAAGTGTTTTGGATCGATAGTCTATTATCGATCGGAATCGCTATATACCTCATAATCTCCGCCCTTGGATTATTGATTAAGACGCTAAAGGTGTTAATGCAATTTACACCTTCGCACATTCAACCTGATGATATCCAGGAAGCGCTACTAGAATTACCTTATATCTCCAACCTACATCATCTACATATATGGCAGCTAAATGACAAAGACATTCACCTTGAGGCTCACTTGGACTTTAGTAAGGACATCAAGCTAAGCGAAGTCTCTAAGGTCATTGAACGTGCGAATACTGTCTTACAGGATAAGTTCAACATATCACACTCGTTGTTACAGCCGGAATTTGGTGTTCAAGATTCGAAGACTTTCATCGTTGATGATTCTTGACCGAAAGCCTCTTTGCTTTATTGCGAGACTCATCGGCCCAAACTTATCAAATTAGGCCTGGTTTAAGGGGTGTTATTGAATATTTTCACTAAAAGTAGCCAGTTTATTCAATTCCTGAGATGAGAACAGCGATACGATAGTAAGCATAGATTCACATAAAATAGCGTTTTGGGAGCACCAAACCATGAAATCAAAATTACGAAATGCCTTTGAAAACGAAATGAGACTGGCTCGAGAAAAGTATGAAGAAAACAATTATCCACAATGCTTTGAGCATTTAGAGCGCGCTCACATCCTAGGTCAGAGAAACTATATTACCCACGTTAGGAACCATTATTGGATGTATAAGGTGGCTGTAAAAACCACTGATCTGCGTGAGGCACTTGGCCAGATAGTGAGAATCATTATGAGCGTAGGATCCCTGGTGGGAGTTGTACCCATAGGGAATACCGGCAGGGCTCGGATTAACCCAATTAAACCGATGAAAATCCCCCGTGATTTACAGGTTTATTTTGAGTAATTTAACAAGAGCTAGCTATGCTACATAAAAAACATGTCATACGAGCGTCACTATTATTATTTCTCATTGTTCTCTCCTTAACGAGTTACCGGATCGTTTCTTTTTTGCAAGGCTCGGCTGCTATCGAGCAAGAGTGGAAAGCTTATAAGCCTGACCCAATAGTAAATTTTGGTTCTACAAAACACTTGTCAATTTTACCTTTGGTAAACTGGCACACTGACAATGGTGCATTAAAAGGCGAAGCCGGTGTTTCTTATTTAATAAAGACAGATAACAACACGATTTTATTCGACGTGGGATTCAACAAGAATCAAGAGTCTCCCTCCCCCTTAGAACACAACATGAAACAGTTGGCAGTGACGCTCGATAGTATCGACACCATTTTTATGAGCCATGCGCACTTGGATCATAGTGGAGGTCAACAATGGGTTAACAAGAATACGTTCTCTATCGGACTAGAGCAGACAGACCTTGCCGGTAAAGATATATACGCCGCAACCCATACAACCTACCCCAACAATAAGGTTAACGTCATACCAGAAGCGACCGTCATCGGCCCAGGGATAGCTAGCCTCGGTGCGATATCCAGGCAATTGTTTTTGGGAAGAATAGAAGAACAAGCGCTTGTGATTAATGTAGAAAACAAAGGTCTCGTCTTCATTGTTGGTTGCGGACATCAGACCGTCCCTAAAATTCTAACGCGCGCTCAACAAATTTTTAACGAAGACATCTATGGGATTGTTGGAGATTTACATTACCCGATTCCAGAAGGACGACTAAGCCTCCTTGGAATAAACCTCCAGAAATATCTAGCATCCGGCGAAGGGCCCCATAATCCGATAAGTTTCGAAACGATGGATAATGAACTCAATATGTTACAAGAGTTGGGATTACGTTTTATTGCTTTAGGAGGTCACGACACTAGCGATGAGGCTATTGAATATTTCAACACCAAATTTGGTGATGGCTACCGTCATGTAAAAGTTGGAGATTGGATAGAGATAGCCAAATAGGTGGGTAGCTACCCCCCCAATGCTGTTGCATTAAGCCGCCCCCTTGATTTTCTGTAGCTTCGCATCGCGCCACTTATTAACTGGGGCCTTGGAAACTCTGGGCTGGGACAACCGAGGTTCAATTGGGCGG
>MAAB01001341.1_pt1 | contig 29203 bp, 23 predicted proteins | sample 1115991 | NCBI WGS metagenome assembly MAAB01 (sample SAMN04961124, study PRJNA320927) | seawater metagenome | isolation source: sample BD02T18 sea water enriched with oil for 18 days | place: USA:Gulf of Mexico | collected 2013-07-27
AAAACAAGCTTCTGAGTAACGTCCCGCGGTTTCCTCCCTTGATGCTTATAAGACATCTGCCTCCAGGCTATGCAGGCATAACCGATTATGTGGTGGCAGATGTCTTATAACCCTAAACAAAAGCAGTCATTTATAATTTTGAATTTGCTCTATGACCTTCCTGTTCATTCCTCAGCGGTTAAGTGTCTACTCCTCAAGATACTTACCATTTTCCCTCTGCTTATCCGCAGCATCCCCGTAGTCGCCAAAGTCGTTATACGTACTATTCAATTTGCGTTTTTTTCATCAAGAGTGCCTACTTTGTTGCAAACCTATATTCTCAATTGGTATTTAATTCAGATGGTTAGTTAGCTATTACTAGATGAAACATGCTTTAAATCTGTATATAGTGAAACGTCTCAAAAACTACAGTTTTCAATATAGTAGGTATTTGTGAATTACAGTGTCGGCGTAATTTATTGGATATCGCTCGCATGTAAATGAGCTGGACACTATTAGGCTGTTAAGTAATAAATTAGTTTATACAAATGGAGTTTGAATGAAGCTTATAAAAACCGTGATGATGATTGTCGCTATCGTATATATTTCTGGATGCGCTTCAGGTGCAAAAATGGAAAATATGACCTATCAAGGGAGCCCAAAAAGCTATGCTGACGAGTTAAATGATAGCTTGGAAGTGTCTAATGTATCTGGAGGAAAAAAAACAAACCCGTTATGGATATCGGAAATTAGTACGGAAGCTTTTTCTAGTGCAGTAAAAAAAAGTCTATCCACCCAGGGTTTACTATCAGAAGATGGTCGGTTTAAGCTTGAGGTTGAAATGCTTAGAGTCGAACAACCTCTATTTGGTTTAGACTTGAAGGTTACAACCTATGTTCAATATACGCTTACAGATTCCACAAATAATTCAATTGTATTTGATGAGACAATAGTTGCACCACACACGGCAACTTTTAGTGATTCTTTTGCTGCAATTAAGAGACTTCGTTTAGCTAATGAAGGCTCAGGGAAGAAAAATATTTCCGAGTTTCTGGATAGACTCGCAGCACTAGATATAAAAGCTAACGAAATAGCCCTCTCTGAGTAATGCATAACAAGGCCTGGTAATCTAACTTCCATAATTGATGGCTTAATCAATAAGTTTAGCTTTGTAAACTGGGTTTAAAAACCTGGAAGCATAGTGATTGAAGGCCATCATCGACCCATCTCACCTACTAATACTCGAGCTAATAGATCATCATACCATGCTCTAATTCATTGATTATTTGTGGTATTATCTGTGCACCATCGCTGATTGAAACATATTTTAATAATAATGCGCATGATGCAGAAACTATATCAGACACAAGTAGTGTCTGGTTTTTATTACAAGGATTAAAAATGAATTTTAAGAAAGAAGTTGTCAAGTTTTCGGTTATTGGATCAGTAATTTTATTATCAGGCTGCGCTAGTTTAATAAATGATGCGAACATCCCTTTGACGTTCAGCTTTTCTGATGGATCTTCTGGGGAATGCACATTTAAAAATAAGCGTGGTGTATGGTCTTCAGTTATACCTACTCAAGGTGTAATGATTCGTCGTTCAGATGATGCTTTGATGTATGAATGTACCACAGTCGATGGAAGAAAAGCAGTTGGTTCTGTCAGAAGTGAAATAGAAGGTGAAAAATTGGCTGCTAGTGTTGTTTTCTTTGATCTAGGTATAACAGATGCAATAACTGATAAACACAGAACCTACCAGGGGAATGTTGTTATCCCTGTTCCTGCCAAAGATGCTTAAACTCTGTATTTAATTTAAATCGTATAGTTGCTAGTAAATACTACTTGTTTTTCGGCTTTACCATTTACAGTATAAGGTTAGGGCTTTCTTCGTTTATTAGCACTCCTCCGGGTAGTCGAATCCTTACTCGGAGGTTTCCTTAGAAAAGTGAATATTTTTTCAAATAACCCATTCCAGAAAATTTATTTTGAATGTCCGCAATGTGTCAGGCTTTTCCGTTACCCAGGCTGACTTGCAAGCGCCGAACCTTCGGTTCGCTATGGCGACTGTCGGCCAATTGCGGACATTCTGTTCACCATATCAGCCAACAGTTCTTTGCCCATTATTAGGGCTTTATAATTCTACCTTAGCGTGATTATTTCACATTGGGGACTTAATCGCATTTTCCCTAGCCAACAATTTCACTCTGGTGGATTGAACCGACTAAACCCTGTCTCTTCATTCAACTCTAATACGCCTTTTCGTAATAAAGACTCGATGGCTTTATTAACAGAATTGCAGAGTTTTACGCCATCTGGATTATTCTTACAAACATAGAAGCTTTCTAAAATAGCGACAGGCTTATCTATGTCGTAATGGATTTCATTGGTCCTATTATTTCCTTTTACTACTTTCACAGTTCCTGGGTAACCACCTAAAACACCAGAAAGTCGTCCATTTAACAACAATTTAATATTGGCAATGTCATCTTGTTGAAAGGAGAGGGCCAAGTGTGGATTAGACTTTATTCCCTTTCCGTAAGACCAGCCTTCAACAGCACCTAAAAGTTTATCTTCAAAATCTGAGAGTTTAGTCAAGCCCGAGCTCTTTAGTGTGAACAATATGACGCGTTTATAAAAAATCGGCCTTGAAACTACATATTGGGTCTTTTCCCCAGGTAGGTTCTCCCATAATTCGGGAAAATAACCATCTAACTGCCCATTTTTGATACCTCTTCGAACCCTATTCTTAGATGAGAGGTTTAATTCGACATTTTTATTCATTTCTATGAATAATGCATTGTTCAATTTATTAAATAAGCCTGTTCCGTTTTCTTTAATTAATCCAGGTGTCAAAAAACTACCTATTTTTACAGGATCTTTAGTATCGTCCACAGATGCCAAAGCCATTGGTATAAAGGCTAACTGCCAAATAATTAAAACAAGGCAAATTAGAATGAACGTCATCAAATTAATTAGATATCTGGTCAAGTTTATAGGTTCCACATTATTAACAAACAACTCAACAATTTCTTGTTAGCTTTAATGACTTAGCAATTTATCACAGAACAAAACTAGCAGTATTTATAAACCGCCACAACTTAAATAATTCCCAGTATATTTTTCATACGGCGAGTAGTGCCTTTGACTTTGTTCGCCGCGTAATTGTTGTGCTAAGGAACATCGACACATCGACTGGCAAGCGACGCTATCGGCCAAAGCGGCCATTGTTGTTGTCAAAGAGAGTTTGATTTTTTTACTTTTTTGGATGGTAATCTGCACTAGCTCAGTACCTAATCTGACAGTTACCCGTTTATTAACGGTATCTGGCAATGTTGATTTGAGCTGATTTTTTTAGATTCATTATGCCAACTGTTCTTTTTCCTTCACTATTGAAGTAAGAAGCTTTGCCAATTGTTAAACCTTCATCAAATTCGATTTCACAATAACCTTTGTATGATTTAAGTTCATGGGACTGCTCTGGCTCAGTCTTATAACTATAACTAAGCAGCCACCTTTCTGTTGGGTCAAATTGCTTGGATAGCGTAGCTGTGTAACTTGCGCTTTGATTATTTTTAGTTTTTAGGTGTATTAGAATATTTTTCCAATTTTGCTCAATACCAATACTACATTCCCAGTCATGATTTGCGGTACCGTCATTGTTCAATGTATAGCCTTCTAACTCCCAAGTACCATTTATATTGGGCACCGAGAAAAATGGAACTTTCCAAATCCATTTACTAAAAATCGAGTGCAATCCAAAATAAACAATCCCAGTAGTAATTGTTGCTTTAGTAAATGCATCAATGCCGCTTAAATTATTAGTCAGTATTAGAAGTTGAGAAATTCCACCTGCTACTGCAATAGATATAAAGCCGAGCCACCTCCCAATAGCTGCCCTATCATGTCCAAATACTGCATAGTCGTGCATTATGTTCTCCGTTAAGTGTACGAAAATTATCTACTTTTGAGTCCAAGTGATTTTCGGGGGAATCCCATAATACTTTTCATTTTTGGATAAAAACTATAGTATTTACAACTGCTAATTTGTGATGCATAGAGCAGTCTACATAGAGACAAGAGGCGTGTAACTCATACAAATAGATGATTTTTATAAATTAGCACAAGAAACCAGCCTTCTTAATGATGAGGATCTCTGCTAAAGTGGAAAAATGATTAAAATTACGCTTTTCTGCTTAATGCCTAAAAAAAGCCTCTATGACAGCTCTAAGTAACAACTCTATCAAGCTGACAAACAGCCAGTTGTCGGCATTAATTGGCGAAATTTATGAGGCAGCATTAACGGGTGACTGGTCCCAGGTACTGGATCTAATCATTCATGCCACTCAATCAAATAAAGCATTTTTATTTTTACAAAAAGTATCCGAACCGCAGCCCCTGCTACTGGAATTCAAGGCTAATTTTGATTATTCAGCTGAGGTATTGAATGATTATCAAAATAGGATGTTCGAAGATCCTTTTTATCAAGTTTCTAAGAATGCGATAGAAGGCGAGGCCATCAACCTCAATTCCCAACTAGATATCAGCCAACATAAGGGTACTTATTTTTACGACAACATCATAGAACCCATGAAATCACATCGAGTAATGGCTGGTATATTGGTCAGGGATGGAGAGCATGAATCGCTATTCGCCATTAATCGAAGTTTGAACGACCCTGATTATGACCAAAAAGATTCTAATTTAATCCAGCTACTCACACCCCATATGATGCGCGCAATTAAAACATTTAAGGCATTACAACTTTATAAAGACTACGCAAGTATTGTAAAAAGCATCTTAGATCAAACAGACAAAGGAATAATCGTTTGTGATCAAGAAGGGACTATATTGCTTAGTAACAAGTTTGCTACTGAAAACTTGGCTTCAAATGCGGTCCTTGAGCTGACTAGTGGCAAGATAATGCTTAAAGAGAAAGATGTAAATAAACGCCTCAAGGGCTACATCAAACAATGCTCAGTGCTAGCATTTAGAGGAATAGGCGTTCAAGAGTCCATCATAATAGACACATCAGAACAAGAAATGGTTGTCATTTCTGTCTCGCCGCTCAAGCATAAAAAGAATTCTAGTGAGTTTGGACAAGCCTGTTGCTTTATAACGATAACTCTCCAGCAGACCTTGAATTGGAATATGTTTTCAAAAGAATATCGTTTAACCAAGCGAGAAATTCAGCTGGTGCAGGCAATCCATTCAAAGAGAAAATTAAATGATTTGCCCGAAGAATTTAACATTTCTTATAACACCTTGAGAACTCATTTACAGTCGGTATTTCGCAAAGTCGAAGTAAACTCTCAAACCGAACTTATGATTAAAATTAATATGTTTAAAAATTAATTGAGTCCGTGGCTAGTATCGTATTGGAATCACAAACTGCCTAGTTAAAACAAGGAGTCCACAGTCCCGTGTAGTTGTACCCCCCCCCCGTTTTCCAATCGCATATTTGGTTATCAATGTGCCTTTATCACAACTGTCAAAACGGCAGCTATGTGTCATTTGCAGACACTGGTACATTTGAAATACACCGTCAGCCCTTAGGCTGGGTAGCTAATATTTCTAATTGTCAGATCAAGTGCTAGCCATCAAAAATGAAGGCGCAGGATTCTAAAAACTAGCTCCTTTTCACTTTTCAGCCTGTGTTACAAGCGTCACGCATCAAATATGAGACAAGAGTGGATTTGCTGATTTTTGCCATTTCAAAACTCTTGAACACTAAAGTGAGCCAATTTATCCATAGATTGTTCCGATATTGCTAAATGATCAAAACCATCAATCTCAAGCTCTTTATGATAGAACTGCCCTAAAATATCCATAGCTCTGTCATATGTCACAGCTAAGTCTTTGCTTTTGACCTTATCACCAAAATCGGCCGTACTTGAAGGATCAATAAAAGCTTCCTCAAAGAGCTCTGCAAGAGTGTTATGAATGGCATCTACGGGTTCACCAAGATCAAATGTACTTGCCTCAGTTATTAGTTCTTGGTTCATTTGTGCAAATTTAACTTTAGATAAGCCATCTGGAAGATCTTGAGCCACCCGATAAGCGTACTTAACCAGCTTTGGTGCAGCAGGCATAAAAAAGAAGGCTTCTTGATTCAGGTGACTGGTAATTCTTAGAATGCGGCCTAAGACTTGGCGATAATACATTTCCGTTTTTATATTCGAGAGGTAGCAGCATACCTGAAGTCTCGGAATATTGGTTCCTTCAGATATCATACCCACACTAATAATCCATCTTTCTTCGTTATAGCGGAAAGTGTTTATGATGCTATTAGGGTCGCCCTCATTGCTGGTTACTACGATGGCATTCACCCCAATTGACTTCTTTAATTGCAAGTGAATTTTCCAGGCATGGGAAATAGACGACGCTACAATTAACCCACCGGCGTCAGGGTTTACTCCTCGCAGCTCATCAAGTTTGGCATTGGATATTAGTAGTAATTGCACAATCACTGCTTCATCGGTGACAATCTGAGAGTAGGAAATATTCGACTTTGATAAAAGATCATTGAAACTACCGAAGTGGCTACTTTCGTCACCATTAAGTAAAGTTATTTGATCATTATCTAAAGCGACCACCTGTGGTACACGGCAAACTTTGTCACGGATGGCCTCTTTTAAGCCATAAGAAAAATCACACTGTATATGACCTGATTCATTGCAATATTCTGCAAGAACAATAGGTAATGAATCAGAACGCCAAGGTGTACCTGTTAGCGCTATTGTATATGCTGCCTGGTCTTTGATTTTACCAATAATTGGAGCCCCCCAAGCATTTGAGTCTTGGAGGTTTGATCCTGCACAGTGATGAATTTCATCAAAAATAACAAACACGCGATATCTAACAAACAAATTCCAAACGCTATCGTTTAATGTGTTTAATCCTTGATAGGTATATGAGTTACCCATTGCACCCATAGTGCCATCGAAATACGCGGTAAACTGTTCACTTAGAGCGCAGCTAAAGTCATATGCAACAATTGAAGATGGTGAAAAACAAAACACAAGGTCGACTTTCCCTAGTTCGTACAACTTTTTGGCAAGTACTGATGCCATCATTGTCTTTCCCGCACCAGGGGTTGCCAGCGCTAAGAAATGCTTTTTATGGGCATATTTTGAAATTGCTGATTTTATGCAATCAGACTGCCAGCTTCTTAAATTCATTATTGTAAATTGTCCTGCTGGGATATTAAAAGTTCTTTCAGTACGTCGATTTTGCCCTTCAATATTTGATTGTTTTCTTGGGCAGTCAAATACTTCTGTTTCAATGTTGAACGTAGCGCTGGATAAATATCTTTTAGTGCAACGTACTCTTTCATGGCTCCTAAGCCTTCAAGCAATTGTGCATTGTATCTATTTAAACGAACCGTAAACTCGTGTTGATGACTCACATCATCGCTTTCAGAAACAAGTACGATTTGCTTTGTATGGGCCAATTTTAAAAAATAGCTATGGTTGAATAAGTGGGTCTTAATATAACGGGTAACTCCTTTTTTGTTTGAAGTACGCTTTTTTAGCCACCCCTTTGCAACAAGCTTTAGCAACTGTGCATACACAAAACGGCGTACAGCCGAAGGATCTAATTGTTCATCCTTTCTAATAGCAATATAGGCAGTTCTGATCTCAATCGCCGAAAAATGATCAATGTTCTTTAAAGCAATTACAGAGCTTAATACCTTGTCAATCATACTTTCTCAATTCTATCGTTTAAAAACAACAAAATGTTGTCTACAGGCTGCATTTTGTGGATTATAAGCTATACATTGAAGAATTCCAACGTGGGATGATAAGTCAATTTGCATTTAGAGAAATTGGCAGTGAAAACCAACGAGTTAGCGAAGTTATTTGGTAGAAATATTAAGATCGCCAGAGCTAAAAGAGGAATCAACCAGGAGACCCTGTGCGAGCTGGCTGACATTGATCGGAGCTATTTAAGTAAAATTGAAAATGGCAATTGTAAAGTGGCATTAGAAAAAGTGTACGAATTAGCACAGGCACTAGATTGTCCCCTGAATGAAATTTTGCCTGAGTTGAGCGCAATAAAGTAAATCAACCTTATTGGTAACTGATTGATATGTATGCCTCTGTATAGTGTGGTAAGTTTAAATGTAATTCTATGAAATGTACTGTTTTTTGGGCTTACCAGCCCTCAAAGTAACTCTGGATGTCCATCAGGTCTTCTGTAGTCAGTATTCGATAATGAGGATAGGAGGTAAAGCCACCGTCTGAGGGTTTATCCAATGGCTTAGAAGACCTGAATATCCATTATGTGATGGGCAAACTCTCCGCGAAGGCAACGATGTACGAGTATTTGATATTCGGCATATTAAAGACCTTGAGTTTGAGGCAGTGTTTTTTGTCGGAGCGAATATTTTGTCCGAACAAAAACAGAACTTATTCAATAAGTACTTACACGTATGGCTATACGGGCGTCGATTTCTTTTGGTATGTCTTGCACGTCAAAAGCGCCATAACTGATTGACCAATTACGACCTTTATTTAAAAATAATTGGTCTCAAAAAATCTAAATTGACACATATTTAAGTGGAATACAGAAAACATGTTTGAACAAACGTTTAAAAATATCGACGATACTCTCCATAAAGACGCTGGTTGTAGCAGCGAATTAGATTACACAGAACAAACATCGTGGATGTTATTCCTAAAATACCTTGATGATCTAGAGCATGAGAAGTCTTTAAACGCTGAGCTTTTAGGTGAAGACTACAAATATATAATTGACCAAGAACATCGCTGGACAACGTGGGCTGCGCCTAAAGATGCTGAAGGTGCATTTGATCACAACAACGCCTTGACCGGCGATGATTTAATGGATTATGTGGATACAGAGTTATTTCCATATCTTAAAGGCTTCAAACAACGTGCTGAAAGCCCTAATACCATTGAATATAAGATTGGTGAAATCTTTGGAGAGATCAAAAATAAGATCCAAAGTGGTTATTCATTACGAGATTGTTTAGAAAAAGTGGATGAACTGAGTTTTCGTTCACAATCGGACAAGCACGAACTTTCTCACCTTTATGAATCAAAAATCAAAAACATGGGTAACGCTGGGCGTAATGGTGGGGAGTACTACACCCCTAGACCGCTCATACGCGCCATGATCGACGTTATTCAGCCCAAGATAGGTGAGACTATCTATGATGGTGCAGCAGGCTCTGCTGGCTTCTTATGCGAGGCATTCGATTATTTGCGTCAAGGTGGTGCAGATAAAAAGCCAGTATCACCCAACGAGCTAAAAATTCTTCAAGAAGATACTTTCTATGCGAAAGAAAAAAAGTCACTCGCATATGTCATTGCCATCATGAATATGATCTTACATGGCATTGAAGCACCTAACGTTTTGCATACCAATACATTGGCTGAAAATTTAGCAGATATGCAGGACCGCGATCGCCACGATATTATTTTGGCTAATCCACCTTTCGGTGGCAAAGAGCGAAAAGAAATTCAACAAAACTTCACTATTGCAACTGGTGAAACAGCTTTTCTATTCTTACAGCACTTTATTAAAACTCTGAAACCCGGTGGGCGAGCGGCAATTGTTATCAAAAATACCTTTTTATCTACTATTACAGATAAAGCTGCTGTGGCACTGCGTAAGGAGCTGTTGGAAAACTGTAATTTGCATACAGTGCTTGATTGTCCTAGCGGTACGTTTATTGGTGCAGGAGTTAAAACAGTAGTATTGTTTTTTCAAAAAGGCTCCGCAACTGAGAAAACATGGTTTTATGAGCTTGATCCTGGTCGTAAGATGGGTAAATCAAATCCTCTGAATGATAAGGATCTTAGAGAATTTATTGAACTACAAAAAACATTTGAAAATTCTGATAAGTCCTGGTCAATTGATTCTAATGGATTAGATCTCGCTACATTGGACTTGTCAGTTAAAAACCCAAATATTGTAGAAAATACTCCATTAAGGTCACCAATAGAAATCATTGACGCAATCATTAAGCTTGATAAGGAAAGTGAGAATATTTTAAATAGTATTCAGAAGGTAATTAGCTAATGACTTTAAATAAAGTTAAGTTGTCTGACTGCTGCATAATAAGGCCACCTAAATCGGAAGCCAAAAATATTATAAGAAACGATGAGCTAGTTTCTTTTGTACCAATGAGTAATTTGGGTGTTGATACACAAGATTTGTTATTGGATGCTGATAAAAAGCTATCCGACGTTAGCGGTAGTTACACATATTTTAGAGACAATGATGTACTTTTAGCCAAAATAACACCGTGTTTTGAGAATGGTAAATTAGGAATACCGAAAGGGCTTACCAATGGTATCGGTTTTGGTTCAAGTGAATTTATTGTTTTTCGCTCTAAAGGGGATATAGTTCCTGAATATTTGTACTATTTCCTTTTGCAACAGAGTTTTATAGATGCTGGTAAAAGTCTGATGACAGGAGCCGTAGGTCATAAACGGGTGTCAAAAGAGTATATTGAGAACTCAGAAATTCCACTTCCGTCTTCTGAAACACAAAAAGCCATTGTCGCCAAACTAGATCAAGTCTTTGCGGATATTGAAATAGCGAAGGCGAATGCAGAACAGAATTTAGAGAACGCGAGGGAGTTGTTTGAAAGTTATCTAAGTCAAATATTTAGTCAATGTGATAATTGGAAAATAACTACTTTAGGAGGCATTGCTGAAATTAGCAGCGGTGGAACTCCTCGAAAATCAACCAAAGAGTTTTGGGATGGTGATATCGCATGGTATTCGTCTGGGGAACTCAATGATTTATATACTCAAGAGTCGAAAGAAAAAATAACCAACGAGGGACTAAAAGGCTCAAATGCCAAACTATTCCCTAAAGGCTCATTATTGATTGGGATGTATGATACAGCAGCATTAAAAATGTCAATCTTAGATAGGGATGGTACTTTTAATCAGGCTGTAGTTGGAGTGAAACCGAATGATAATATTAATTTAGAATTTATTCTGCATTCAATAAATTCTATTAAACCTAAACTGCTTCAACAAAGAAGTGGGGTTCGTCAACAAAATCTCAATCAATCAAAAATCAAAAATATACCAATCAAACTTCCTTCGTTCGAAAAGCAAGATGAAGTTGTTGTTTTATTGAAATCGATAAGTGATGAGTGCGACAATTTATCTAGAATTTATACAAATAAGATAGAAAACCTTGAAGAACTAAAACAATCCATCCTACAAAAAGCCTTTAATGGTGAACTTGCATAATAAATAAGGAAATTATTAGTGGTCTCAAGTAATCATGGATGTAAAAACGAAGCGGATACCAGAGCTGATTTAATAGACCCTCAGTTACATAAGGCAGGGTGGAGCAAGGTAGGAAATAGCTATATCCGCCGTGAGGTCATTTGCCCAGGTCGCATACTAACAGGCGGTAAACGTGGGGATAGTGTCATCAGTGACTATGTATTAGTCTATCAAGGTAAAAAGCTTGCGGTTGTTGAGGCCAAAAAAGAAGAATTAAGTTATACCGAAGGTGTTCGCCAAGCAAAGGATTATGCCACTCGATTACAGTGCCGTATCGCTTATGCCACCAATGGCCATGAAATTTATCAAATAGACATGAAAACTGGCGAAGCTGGTTTAGTTGATCAATTTATGTCGCCCCAAGAGCTTTGGGCACTAACCTTTGATGAAACAGAACCCGACTTTGCTTCTGGTTGGCGAAACCGCTTTGCTGATGTGCCTTATGAAACCAAAGGTGGCAGTTGGAACGCCCGTTACTATCAAGAAAATGCCATTAGTAATGCCTTAGAAGCAATCGCGAAAGGTGAGCAGACAGTATTACTAACGCTGGCAACGGGTACAGGCAAGACCTTTATCGGTTTTCAATTAGCATGGAAGTTATTCCATAGTCGATGGAGTTTAAGCGCACGCAAAACACCCGGGCAGGCCAAACGTCGCCCTCGTATATTGTTCTTAGCTGACAGAAATATATTGGCCGACCAAGCCTTTAACTCATTTTCACCTTTTGATGAAGATGCGATCGTTCGTATTGACCCTAGTGAGATCAAAAAGAAAGGTCGAGTACCTAAAAACGGCAGTGTATTCTTTACAATTTTTCAAACATTTATGTCGGGTAAAGACGAAAATGGCGATGATGCTCCATATTTTGGTGACTACCCAGCAGACTTTTTTGATTTCATTATGATTGATGAGTGTCACCGAGGCGGAGCTAAAGATGAAAGTAGTTGGCGAGCAGTATTAGAGTACTTTTCGCCCGCGGTTCAGTTGGGTTTAACGGCAACACCAAAGCGCAAAGATAATGCCGATACCTACAAATATTTTGGTGAACCCGTTTATAGCTATACGCTAAAAGAAGGTATCAACGATGGATTTCTAACGCCATTTAAAGTCTTGCCTATCGTCGGCACCATGGATGAATATATCTATACACCGGGTGATGGGGTTGTGGTTAAGGGGGATCCTGAACCGGGAAAAGTCTATAAAGAAGGCGACTTTAACCGCATCATTACCATAGATAGGCGTGAAGAAAAGAGGGTTGAGTATTGGATGGATAGAATGAATCCTCAACAAAAAACGATAGTATTTTGTGCCACTCAAGCACATGCTGGCTTTGTTCGTGATTATGTTAATACTTATGCTGTTAAAAAAGGTTGGACCACCAATACAAGTTATTGTGTTCGCGTCACGGCTAATGATGGCAAAGCGGGTGAAACTGATCTTAAGATATTCCAAGATAACGAAAAAACCATACCAACAATATTAACTACCTCGCGAAAGTTATCTACTGGTGTTGATGCAAGAAATGTAAGAAACATTGTTCTAATGCGCGAATGCAAAAACATGATTGAATTTAAACAAATCATTGGTCGTGGCACACGAGTATTTGACGGTAAAGACTATTTCACTGTTTATGATTTTGTAAAAGCGCATTATAACTTTGCCGACCCTGAATGGGATGGTGAGCCATTACCTCCCGAAGAACCATGTGCAGTCTGTAGTGATAACCCTTGTAGCTGTGACAAAGAACCATGTGATATCTGTAGTTTTAATCCATGTTGCTGCCCAACTCCACCGTGTGAAGAATGTGGAGAAAGCCCATGTAGCTGTCCTGCCATTGATTGCTCTATATGTGATAGTAATCCATGCATATGTGAACCAGAACCTTGTGAGGTTTGTGGGAACTTGCCATGCACATGCAAAGAGAAAGTTGTTATCAAATTGAGTGACGGTAAGTCTCGGCAAATCCATCATGTTTCATCGGTCATGTTCTGGAGCGCGGAAGGTAAACCGATTCCTATACAAGAGTTTTTGCAGAATCTATTTGATGATTTACCACAATTTTTTGAGAACGAAGAACAATTAAGAGCTATTTGGAGCGATCCTACTACCAGGGACTCCCTGTTAAATAACCTCAATGATCTTGGTTACGACAGTGAGAAGCTCGAAGACATGAAAACACTGATTGATGCCAAAGATAGTGATGTTTATGACGTCCTAGCCTTTGTTGCTTATGCATCAGAAGCTATGTCTCGAAAAGAGCGTGTAACCAAAGCAGGCTCATCTATTAATGACACCTTCACCGATGACAAACAACGTGAGTTTATAGACTTTATTCTTAGTCACTATGTGAAAGATGGAGTGTCACAATTATCACGTACTAATATGAAATCCCTACTTGAATTGAAGTATGGTTCAATCAGTGATGCGGCTGAGACATTAGGCTCCATACCAATTATCAGTAATGCATTTGTTGGTTGTCAGAAGTATTTGTATGATGTTTGAGGATAAATTCTATTAAAGAATACTAGGTAAAACAGAAGTAAGTACCCTTATATATGTTTAGTGTTGTAATAAAAAATTAAGGATGATAAATGATAAATTTTAGTAAGATTGGTGTAGGAAATACTGTCGATACTGTATTACAGCCTAGAGAAGTCTTCAATGCATTACCCAACAAAGATGCTCATAAATTCCAATATCCAAGAGATGTTCAATCTCAAGTTTGGTCAAGATGGTTCGATAGAAGAAATGAAGATAACTTAGTTGTTAAGATGAATACAGGCGGTGGAAAAACGGTTGTTGGATTATTGATTCTGAAAAGTTGCTTAAACGAAGGGAAATATCCTGCCGCATATATATGTCCTGATAAATATCTTGTTAAGCAAGTGCTTGACGCAGCGGCTGAATTAGGAGTTGAAGTTACTGACGATGTGACATCGCATAGATTTATATCAGGTAAGGCTATATTAGTTACTAATATTTATAAAGTTGTAAATGGTTTATCTGTTTTTGGTGTTGGTGATGCAGGTTCAAAAATCAATCTATCGAGTGTTATTATTGACGACGCACATGCTTGTTTGGATACTGTTGAAGATCAATTTACTCTAAATGTACCATTTGGAAGTGAAGCTTACACGGCTTTATACAATCTATTTAAGGATTCTTTACATAGTGAATGTGAATCAAAAGCTATTGAAATTGAAGCAGGGGATTCAGCGAACTATATTCAGGTTCCGTATTGGAGTTGGCAAGATAATATAAGCGAAGTCTATAGAATACTCATTAAGTATAAAGATGAAGAATATCTTAAGTTTGTTTGGCCTCTTATAAAGGAACAAACAAAATTAAGTCACTGTGTGATTAGTGCGTTCACAATTGAAATAACCCCCCACTCTATTCCTATTCATATGATTCCTAGCCTAATAGATGCCGATAGAAAAATATTTATGACAGCTACTTTAGTGGATGATTCTATTCTTTCCAGTCATTTTGCCGTTGAACGAAAGCATATTGACACCCCTATTACACCTGATTCTGCCGGGGATATAGGCGATCGAATGATTTTGCTACCACAAGTTATCAATCCTGAAACAACAGATGTCGAGATTAAAAACTATTGTAAGCTGTATTCAAAGACAATTAATGTTGTAGTTATAGTTCCTTCTGCCTATAGAGCTGAATTTTGGGCAGATGAAGCGGACTTAATACTTAAGTCAGATAATTTGTATCAAGGTGTGGAAAAATTGAAATCAATGCATGTGGGTTTAACAGTGTTGATTAATAGGTATGATGGTATTGATTTACCTGGGGATGCATGCCGACTGCTTGTAATTGATGGGTTTCCTGATGTAAGAAAGTTAATCGATAAAGCAAAGCAAAGTGTATTGATGGGTAGTAATCGGCTAGTAAACCAAACCATTCAAAGAATAGAGCAGGGCATGGGAAGAGGCGTTCGCTCAAATGACGACTACTGTGCAGTTTTTCTCATGGGAAGAGACCTTACTAGTCAGTTATATTCACAAGGGGCAATAGATAAATTATCTCCAGGCACAAAAGCTCAACTTTTACTGTCTGAACAAGTAGCAGAACAAATCAAAGGTTCAACAATTAATGAGCTAACGGGTACTATAGGCTACTGTCTTTCACAAATGCCTGATTGGGTCTCCGCTAGTAGAGGTGTATTAGCCACATTAAAGTTCTCCCTTACAGCCCAATTGGATGATGTAACTATTGCAATTAGGGATTGTTATGAGCTTGCATCGAAGAATGCTTATGCGGATGGTGCTGGTGTTTTGTCGCAAATGGTTAATAAATTAACTGATAAAAAAGAAAAAGGTTATTGTAAACAGCTCTTGGCTGAATATATAAATATATATGACAAAGTTGAAGCTCAAAAGACTCAACTCTCGGCAATAAATGACAATAGGCGGGTTCTTAAGCCTATTGAAGGGATTCAATATAATAAAATGGAATCCTCCGTTCATGAACAAGCAGTGTTATGTAGAGATTTCTTAGCGGGTAAGTTTCAGGATTCAAATAAGTTGCTTATCGAAGTTAATGGACTTCTTAGTAAATTACAGTTTAAGACTAATAGCGCTAATATATTTGAAGAATCATTTATGCAAATAGCTAAATTCATAGGTTTTCTCAGTCAACGACCTGAAGTCGAATTTAGAAAAGGTCCAGATGTTTTATGGGAGATAGGGAATTTAAAATATTTAGTAATTGAATGTAAGAACGAGGCATTTACTGGAACAATATCAAAAACCTATTGTAATCAATTGAACGGTTCCTGTAATTGGTTTGAAGAAAAATATGATAGGTCGTGTTCTTATACTCCAATCATGGTTCACCCTTCAGTCATATTTGAATACGCTTCGTCCCCTAAAAATAGTATTAGAATTATTACCAAAGAAAAATTGGAGTTATTTTGTACTGCCGTGAATGAATTTATTAAATCTATAGCTGTTAACAATCATATGGCTAATCAAGATTCTATAAGAGATAGTTTAAGGTTGTACAAACTAAGAGCTGTTGATTTTGTTGAGCTATATACAGAATTTTATAAAGTGAAGAATGTACCATAATATATGGTATATCTATAAGTTCAATAGCTCGTACATTTTCTGTCACTGTTGAATATCAGCCCAGAACGAACCATGTAATAGGTAAGGGCTGATACTGCGGCTTCTACACTGACTTAAGTGCAAGCGTCTGCTCATAACTATGGATTCAGCTCATCGGTACAATGTGGTTGAATTTAAACAAAAAAGTCAGAGCGTACTGCTAACATCATTATTTACTTCTCGAATACTACCAAAAGCAAAAGCCGTAGCTTCTTTTAACAGGCGGTTCGCGGAATCAGGGTAGAATCATCCATAAGTATTTTAGTGTAAGGAGTTAAGGATCGTACTTAGGGCTGTTCGGCGTTTAAGGGTAGCTCCCTTGCGCTCTATAGCGGCTTCAAGCAACGATGTGGGGCCAACTATGTGCACTTCAATTTCTGCTCTCGTAACCGCCGTATACAGCCAGTTACGGTCAATCATGTTGGCAGTGTTAATTGGTATTATTACGCACGGAAATTGGGAGCCTTGGGCTTTGTGCAGGCTTAAACAGTATGCGGGCTTGATAGATTCTAGCAACGTATGCGTTAGTTCAACAACCTCGCCAGAATCTTCTATAAGCACTTCGCCAAAATTTGCCTCATTTGCCAGAGAAACAAGAGTGCCTATGGTGCCATTTTGCACTCCAGCCTCAATGTTATTTTTAGTAAAAATGACCGGGTCGTTTAGCCTAATCGGTAGTGTTGCTTGTTGGCCAAACAATTCAAAAGTTAAATACTTTCCATTTGGGTTAAGCGCCTGCTGGCAAAGAGTGTTCAGAACATCTATTCCGCCATGTTCCTTTTTGTAAACAGCAGCAGTAATACGGGTTGTGGCTGGGTTTTGTTTATACAACTCCACACATTTGGCGTTTATTCCAGCCTCTGTAGTGCAGTGAAAATGCACGTTGCCATAGCTCAATTCTGGCGGCATTAGGCCCTTGGCAATGTAGCGAGAATATTCAGGAATGCCTGTGCTGCCTTGTTGACGTTTAACAATATCCAGTGTAGTTACAGTAACTATGCCATTGCTAATAACATCTCGCAGCACCAGTCCGCAATCTATTGGGGGCAGTTGATTCGGATCCCCTACAAATAAAATACGGGTATCCGGATGCATATGATTTATTAACCGAAACATTGTCCCTACGTCAATCATCGAAGCTTCATCCAGAACTAAAACACCGGGCTTAATAAATTGTCGTGGGTTGGGCTCTATAGGTGTCTCCCGTAGCAAACGCGCAATTGTAATGCTTAGGTAGCCGGTAGCCTCATGCATTCGCTTAGCGGCTCGACCAGACAGCGCTGCACAATGTACTGGAATACCTAGCACTTTGTAGCCAGCCAGTACCGCCTTAAGCACCGTGGTTTTGCCTGTGCCAGCACCGCCAGCGATTACCATAACGGGATTGTGCAGAGCTTTGTATACAGCCCGTGCCTGGCCTAAAGTTAGTTTAAAGGGCACACTTGTTAACGCTGTCCTAAATGCCACTTTCAGCTGCGCTGTCTGTAATCCATTTAGTGTATTTGTTGTAGCTAAATGCGCTATGCGCAGAGCAACTGATTTTTCTTTAATGTATGTAGCCGTGGATTGGTAAGTCGTATTTTCTGGGTTGTATATAAAAGATTTTTTGGACGTTACTTGTTTCATTTGGCTAAATGCCTGGGCTGCCAGCGCATCGTTTTTCAATATATTTTCTAACTTCGGCCTGATATCTTTTTCCTGTGCCACAGTATGACCAGCATTTTCAATTGCTCGCAGGGCTGCTTGGAAGGCCGCTGTAAGGCGGGTGGCGGAGTCACGTGCAATAGAAAAATGCTTTAGGGCAAGGCGATCGACGTCACTAAACCGCATACCAAAAGTGCGCAAAATGTACGGGTTGGCTTTTATTAAATCAACACTTTTTTCGTCGTGATATTTCAGTAGTCGCTGTTGGATGTGCAGCGGTATGCCTATTTCGGCAAACCATTTGGCGTGTTTTAGGTTTTTGTATTTAGTAAAGCCTTTAAACAGCGACTTAATTTTAACCGGTGACAAAACATCTGAAAATGCTGCCTGGTTATCATTCTCCAGATGCGTGTATATGTCAGTACCGAAGTGAGACCACAGTTCCCTGGCAGTGTCTTCCGTTAAGCCTTTAAAGCTTTTTTCTTTGCCAATAAACAGTGCAAAACTATCCCCGGAATTCGGTAATGTGCACTCCAGATCGTCCGGATAAACAAAGTGGGTTTCCGTGATTTTAAATCCGGTGGCAGTGGTTATTTGTCTGTCAGTGGCCCTGCCGGTAACTGTCCAATGCTGCCCTTGAACTGGCGCAATATGCAGCGTGTGGGTCCGTGCTTTTACATGCACAATCAGTTTGGTCGACTTGATTTGATGGCTGCCTGTGCGCAAGGGCACGCCGCTAAATGCAGCGTAATTATCGTTCAGTTGGTAAACATTGGTTATGCGTATCGACTGCGTAATTGGCTGCATCAAAAACCACCGTTACATTCGGAAATTACTTCTATAGCCTCTCTATTTCTTTCAGCGACTTGTTTGGCTTTATTTAAGCTAGCCTCTAATTGCATGATTTTAGTTAGCAAGTCCAAGTTTTCTTTTTCCAACTTTGCCACTTGCCGTGCATTAAATGCGTTTCGGGTAGCGTTTTGATCTAATTTTTTGGCTCCATTTTTTTCTGGCACTGCTAGTGCCACTAGGTCCATCGCAGCCAGCTTCTGAGTGATTTTATCTCCGAATTCATTAAATTCGTTAATCAGTTGCTGGTTGCCATTTTCTTCTTTAAGTGCGCCGTAGCCAATGCCTGTCGCCTTGCATACTTCGGATTTAACCAGTTTTTGGGTGTTTGGATTAATAAACGGCAAAAAGTATTCGGTAGCTTTGTCAGAATGCCATTTGCGAAATCTTTTGATATTAATCATTGGATCAGCCATTGGCGACTTCCTTTTTTATTCGATTGATTGTTGTGCGAGATACGTTATATTTTTTGGCTTGTGCGCTAACAGTTGATTTGCCGTTAGCTAATGCCTGGCGAATGTTAATCCGATCAGCTGCTGAGATTTGTTTAGGTCGGCCCATGTGCTTGCCAGCAGCCTGGGCTGCTGCACGACCTTCAGTCGTTCTTGCTATAATCAAGTCCCGCTCTAGCTCCGCAAACACGCCAATTAGCGCTACTGTTGCCTTTGCAAAGGGCGAGTTATTGCTTGTATCAATCGCGCCATCTAAGGTGCGCAAAGTAGCTTTTTTTGCATGTATTTGATCAATACTGGAAAGTATGGACTTTAACGAGCGACCAAGACGATCAAGTTTAGTAACTACGACAACATCATCTTTTCTTATATAACGAATAAGCTCAGCCAATTTAGCTGCATTTTCCTCACTCGCGCCGGATTGCTTGCCATGAAATATTTCATGGCAATCAGCTTCTGTCAGAGCCTTTAATTGCAGTGTTAAATCCTGCTCTATTGTACTAACCCTGGCAAAACCTACAGTGGCCATAATAAATAACTCCGAACTAAAGTTATAACTTAAGTACAGTCTAGTATGGGCATGTACTTATGTCAACGTAGCAAGTTAAGTGCATGCACTAAATGATCTGCTTGTGTTTAGTGCGTTTATTCTATTGCTTTAAGGTTATCTTTTGTAAATAGGCGGCGTTCTAGATTAGCTTTCTCGTTTTGCAGCGTGGTATTCGCATGTTGCGCCTGAGCTAGCTCCTTCCTTATTTCTGCCAGCTCTATTTTGTATTTCGCAATTTTATTAAGGGCTTCACTTTGTGAAATTAACAACTCACTGTTAATCAGTCTATCGAGTTCAATTTGCGTTTTTGCAACATAGTCCTCTTTATGATCAGCGAGCTCAGCCTTAATCATGCCCTTGGTTTTCCTGGCCGTGGACTTACCTGTTATTTGCTTGCGTTCTGCCAGGAGCTTCACCAACTTATTGTTCTGCTCATTCATCAAATCAACAATTCTTTCATGATTTTTTAGGCCAGAACGTCCCTTTAAAAAAGGGATCGCATCGCACACTTTTGACTGTGACAGTGTTACCTGAGTGGCCTTGGTGAAAGTGTTAGCTTTAATCTTTGCTGCGGCTTGATCAAATAAATCAATTACCACATCGTACATTATCCGGGTTTTTTCAGGCTTCTTACTTTGTTCCACCCAGGCCGGATATTTTTTTATTTCGGTGGCTGCTGGTTTTGTTTCCAGTTTATTAGTCTCTAGACCGGCAAAAAAATCATCATCACTCATCACTAGCCTCCAACTCGGCCTGTAATCTTTCGATCTTTTTAACCATTATTTTTGCCTCAGCAACAATGGGAAAGCTTGCAATGAGTTCACAATTTGCAGTGGCATGCCAGCGCCTTTTATTCATTTCCATTTCCATCTCATGCGACTTGTTATTTACGCAAAAATTAGCGCAACCGTTACAAAGTTTTGAGTTTGCCGAGCCTGTTTTGACAATACTGTCTTTGACCCCACATTTTGCGGCGTTGATACTATCTTTAAGTACAAAACACATACCATAGCTGTGCATTAACATGGAGTGAATGTTGTCATGCATTTCCTCATGAAACTCCGCCAACTCTACCAATGACAGCATTTCAATGTTCTGGCCATCAAGAAGTCTTTTAGCCAAGTCTCTGACTTTTTTGGCGGATGGGCCCACCCATTTATCATTGGGATCATTGATCAAAATGCGGTTAATTACTTCTTGTGCATAATCGCGTCTAACGATAGAGTCTTCTACTTCATTTAGCTTGTTGTTCGAATAGGATTCCGTTTGATGCCCATGATGACGAAACTCTTGTTTGAGTGCTTCTTCCACATTCCCGTCAAATTTTCGCAGTGCAAAGGCCATTTTTAAATGTCGCAGACTATGGGGAATGATTGCGGGATAAGCTGCTCGCACCGACTCATGAGATCGCTCTACAAACTTCTGATAGTACTGTTGAAGCCTATTCCGTAAGGTACTTATAGCTACAGTAGAGCTATCGCCCTCATTTTTTCTATTCCTCCAAGGTCCTAAATAGGTGAATGCAAACAACTTCAATCCAAACTGTTTTTTGTCAATCCACGACAGGCTGTTAAGCAATTCAAATGCTTCGATCCCCATCGGTGATAAGCCACGCTTTGCAATTATCCCACCTCCTGTTTTAATAATTTTTGATTTTAATATCGCATCCGCTGTCCAGACGCCGTTAACATCTAAATACTCAATCGCCTCCATCCAGTCCGCTCCGACACTGTGACATTCGGACAATCTCATCGCGGTCACCGCGAGTAAAATAGTTAGACATGCGCCTTCTATTTCCTGTACAAAGTCAGTGATCTGATACTGAGATTTAAATGGGAAATCACTCAGCTCGGGATCGATTTGATGAAGCTGTTTGACAAAGTCAGCGCGTTGCATATCAAATTTTCTATGCGCACTCGCGTTGGTATGCGAGTTAATTTTTGATGGCTTTAGAAAGTCCGAAATATCGCTTTTAAAAATGCTTTTTGAACGTTTATTGCCTCCTTCCATCATCATGGAAGTTATTAATCCTTCCCTAAATGACGTAAAATAGCATTGCAAAAGCTGGCATTGTTTGCTGCGAATCAAGTTGATGGCATCCGCCAAAAGTAATGTCGCCACTGGCATGGGTACCATGCCATAACTGCCCCCTCTCTCCCATTGCGAATAGGTCATACCATACGCTTTACACAAGGGGGACATTGCTTGTGGCAAGAAGGTTTCCGGCAGCGCAAAGGGGATAGCGTCTAGCTGATAACGCAAGCTATAACTTTCGTTTACAGCCCTCATAACAGGTGCCACAGCTGCATAGGACAATAAAGAGTCTTCTTTAGTCGCGATAGATTGAACAAAAGTCACACAATCAGCCATTGTCCAATTTTTCAGTTGTTGCTTATCGACGGTTTGTTCCCGCAAATACACCAACACTCGTTTAATTGCCCCTATCCGCTGTTTCAATGTGCCGTGAGCATAGCGCAATGTGTTTCGAGCATCCTGATAGGGGAATTCACTCAGCAGCAGTTGTTGTGCCCAGAGTATCTCGGGCTCATTCATCTCGCTGAAGTGTAAGTTTTTCTCTTCATCATCCGCAAGATTAACGATCAGCCACATCGTTTCTCCGAGTTGATTTATTACGTTAAGCGGTGTTACGTCAGGCGCTGCTGATTTTTTAATAACACCGTTATTAAGGTTCTGTGGTGTGACCATGATGCGTTCTCCTTAACTAAACTAAAATAAAGGCGGGTAGGGAATGGTGTATTGCTCCGCAAGCGCTTTGCCTTGTCGCTGAGTTTCAACGGAGAAGCGATCGAATAAAATAGACCATTGAGCATGTTCAAAAAGATGTTTCACCACTTGCTCTTCGTCGTGATTTTCCTTAATACTTTGTAGCTCCGACTCCATGTGTTTTATGTAGCTCCACATCATTAGAGCTGAATTTTTATCGTTGATTATTTTTATACCAGCATCTGGATCAGCTTTATCAATAATGCCACCGAAAATCGTTACATCGTATTTTTTCGGAGTAGCGGCAATTTGATTTATAAGCTTGACGACATCATTGGCCGTAAACCCTGACGGGTCATGCAGACTTTTTTGTACTTCCTCCAGGCTCATCATATGACAAGAATCTAAAATGCTCATGGCCTCAGCAACCATTTTATTGGCAACCTGGGCATTTCCCTTTATGCCGTTCAAAATACGTTCTTTAGCCACACCGGCTTCTCTGTAGCTAACTACCTGGTCTTCATTGTGCGCAGTCTCCTTGGCATTTTCCGCATCGGTCATATCCCTGCCTTCATTGAAAATAATTCGGCTTTGGCGTATCGCATCAGAACTTATGGTTATCTCTCTGACATAATCTGAATTAGTTCTTAAATATCCTGCATGCTTAACGTTGGCTGACAGTAACCACCTGAACGCCCCTTGACCGTTAAGTTCGCTATGGTATTTCAACTCTTGCTCATCTTTTTCAAAGGCGGTTCGAAACAAGCTGGTTTCAGCGCACAAAAAACTCAGCGGGAAAAAGACATTTGTGTCATTTTTTCTTTGAGGGTAAAGATGAAACCATTGGCCTTTGCCTTTTTTAAGGTGAACTTGCGCTTCCGTCATATCATCGAGCCAGTTGGTATAAGTTGTTAGCAGCGGATCTCCACGTTTGTAGGTTATGCTTTCGTGACTTTTCCCCTTTCCCTTTGCATTACGCCCCTTGCCGCGCATTTTGTAATGTCTGACTTTCGCTTCATTTACATTCACATCGTCAAAAGTCTGAGGTGTTAAAATTTTCAGTGTTTTACCCCGTTCTGCTTGTTTAAAATCAGTTAAAGACAAGCGCCGTTGATTCGACCACTGAATGCAGTCTGAGGCCAGCAGCCAGCTCATCACTTGGCGTTCAGAACTGGTTGGAAAAATCAAATCAACCAAACTAAATTTTGGGACTAAAACTGACCTCAAATGTACTGGATCACTTTTAAGCGTAATAGGGGCGATTATTTTTTTTCCGCTATGACCTCTTGTTAAAGAATAACTGGTGTTGTAGGCGATACATTCCGCGTTACGTTTAATAATCCCATTTATATTGCCCTGATAGTTCCTTATTTCATCGAATAAAGACTTAGTCGCTTTCAGCTTATACCCAAGGGACTCCAGCCACAGCAGTCTATTAGTTAACTTAAGAGATAAGGTGCCGTTTTCTATTTGTTTAATTTCCGACTTGGAAGGCAGTAACGCCTCATAAATTTTTGCATACATGCCGCTGGCCTCTAAAAAATCAGGCAATGAGGCAGGAGTAGCGTCAGAAGATACGAACATTTTTGTGACTGGCTTGCTGTCCAATGACCACGTGCCGTCTGTAAGTTTTTCGGTCAAAACTTTATAAATGGTGCGATCTTGATCCCACTTTATTTTACGTAAGAATAAGCGTCTTTCACGCATGATGTCTAGATACCACCGGGCAAACCAACGCAAGTTGGTGATTATTTGCGAATCGCTGTAAGGGCACTGGATTTCTTCACCCGTTTCATGGTCTATTGAAAATAACTGAGATAAGGCAGGTTTAGGCGTGACATCGTCGGCTTTGATATCAGGGTTAACCTTTTTTGTGAGGTAAGGCAGCAGCTTATCACCACCTGCAAGGCGATACATTCCCGTTTTAACACTAAGCTCCGTTGCCCATCTAATGGTCTTTATAATATAAAGTTGGTGACCTCGCAGTGTGCTAGCACCTGTCCCGCTCGCCGATAAATGCAGTAAAAACTCATGGATGACTGTATGGGGTAAGTCATTACTTGTTGCCACTAATTCGGACCACGTATTATCTTTGTTACACTTTTGATCATGGGTATTAAGGAACAAAAAAAATCGTTTATATAAATGAATATTTCGCTGTTTTGACAGATCGGAGAGTACTTTAAAGGCATCGGTATAACAATATGCAATGAATGCCTGACAAAACAGCGAGCTTTTAAATGCCGCAGGTATCTCCAGGCTTACATCTAAAAGCGGGTCTTCAACGCTCCGGAGCAGATTTAACTTAAAAAGTGCTTTGTCGGGATGTTGATGGATGGAAACAGATGGTTGGGCCATATACTGTGCGAGCGAGCCATACCCTGCCTTATTGTCGCTAGCAGTATCCACAGTCTGTATAACCGCTTCGCCAGCGTTATCTACATCATCCATTTTCATGTTCCTTTTTGCCTTGTTTGCGTTTATCTAATCGCACCATACGCATTTCTTCTGATTGTCTTACATCACCATTAATTAACAGCGCCACTTCGAGGTAGGTCTCGGTTGTTGAAAAATCTGCATGACCTAATCGATCCTGCACTAAGCGCTTGGGGAGCTTTTGCTTTATACAAAACAACGCCAGATTGGTAGCATAACTGTGCCTGAGCTTCTGAAAGCTTTTAAAGTTAAGCTCCGGGTGATTAAGTTTTTGTTTTGCATTGTAAAAGGTGTTTGTGCCATGTTTGGCTCCCAGCAATGTACCATCGGCCTGGCAGAAAAGATGTTCGCTGTTTTTATATATGTTTTTGTGGTTATCCAGGTGCTCAAATAGGCGCTCGACCAAGCGCGGTTTTATAATTACATTTCTGGGCTTTCCGCCGCCGCTGCCTTTGCCAATCAAGTTATTCCACTCTATTTCTTCCCCAAACTTCCATTTCAATCGTGCTGCTTCTAGTTTTTTGACTGACCAATTGTTATTTCTGACTAATTCTTCAGTTCGAACCCCGATTTCGTAGCCAAACCTCAGCGCTAACACGTCCCGATCTCGTTCAAAGGCCGACTTGCACTCTAGGTGTTTTAACAGCTGGTCAAAAAGTTCTTGGGGTATATAACAGGCATGAATATGATCCGCTTCGTCAATTCCTGTTGAATATTCTTGATTATATAGAAATGAAATATTATCGAGTTCGCGGAAACCGAATTTTACAGATTTATGGATTAAATCAGACAGTACCAATTCGATGGTTTTCATTCTGGTCGAAGATGTAGGCTTGTCCGTTTCTTTTTGGAAAGGGAGTTTTTTAAGGTAATAAGCTTGCATGAATCCCTGAGCTTCTTCGGTGCTCAGTGTTTGAATTGAAGTGTCGAATAGCTTCATGGTGCGAAAAAACATGCTAACGATTTCCGCATAAGAATCTCGGGTTGTTCGCTCCCAAACTTTTTTCTTCGTAGGATCATCGCACATTTCGGCAAATAAAATCGTTGGTGTTATATCAATTTCACCGTCGCTATGGAAAAATGCCCAATAGTAAGATTCGATGCTATTTTTTGTTATTTTGAATTCTTTCTTTAGGCTCATGATATTCCATCCATGTTGCTTTGTAGATATTATAGTTCAAATAAAAATATCTACAAGTTTTCATTTCAGCTACGGTGGAGAAAAATAGCCATAGTAACCGCCGGAACCGTTATCAGTGACAGAGCCCATGCGAGAAGTAATTAACGCTACTCTGGCGCCATTAACCAGTTGTGACTTCAGGATATCTACTACTTGAAGAGGGGCCAGTGCATTGACTTTAAACTGCTGCAATATCTGTTCAGTATCTAGTGATCCCAGACTCTCGTTGTGCAAAATTCCGGCGTTGTTGATCAATATGTCTATCTTCTGTGCCGCCAGTTGCTGCTGCATTAACGCTAGTCCAGCGGTTGTCGCTACATCTATACCCGTGACAATTTTTACCTCGAGCTTTTCAAGAGCTGCGCTAGACGCTCGACACAGTGCGATTACCTGATAGCCTAAGCTACTGAATTTTTCTGCCATGGCTAGACCTATACCGCGATTTGCCCCGGTGATGACGACTGTTTTCACTCTCTGCTCCTTTTAATACTGATTTCTCTGGGTGTCCATTGGGCTTTTCTATTCGATGAATTTCCATTGCATTTGGTTCTCATGGAAAAAATAAGCACGCGTTCTGTAATCTGCAATCTCTGAATTAGCGGGCTCCCTGAAGCTGGCTCGACGCAGGTTTTCGTTAATAGTCTGTATGTTATCGACGAAGAAACCTGAGTGGATAACATAGGGAGTATCGACAGCCCTAAGTATCTGGTCCTTACCAATGGCCCTATTAATATAGTAAAGTATTTACTTTCCTAAATAGGTTAGACTTAAATCTTTTGTTAGTAAAGCTTTTACTTTACTAATTGTTTGTTGTTCGTATACTGAGCTAATATTGTTAACTGTACTGAGATACATTGTGAAAGCTGAAGACAGCGCTGAGCGCATTTTATATTTAATTAAAACCCAGGGGCCAATGAGTGCTAAAGCGCTGGCGCTGGAGTTGAAAATTACTACTATGGGTGCTCGCCAACATATCGCTAAATTGGCTGAAAAAGGGTTGATTAAGGATAGCGAAGAAAAGCGCGATCGGGGCCGGCCAAGCTGCGTTTGGAGTTTAACTGAACAAGGTCATGGCAAATATACAGACCGGCACGCCAGTTTGACTGTCGATTTGATCAAGCTTGTAGAAGTTAATTTTGGTGCCCAGGGACTGGATAAGTTAATCCAAAGTCGCGCCCAACAGAGTCTCACTCTGTACCTTGAGCAGCTGACGGGATTAGATTTAGCGGCCAAAGTTCAGCGTTTGGCGCAATTGCGTAGCGAGGAGGGCTACATGGCCAGGGCATTACAAGATGAGGGCGGCTTTGTCTTGATTGAAAACCACTGTCCCATCTGTGCGGCGGCAACAGCCTGCCAGGGCTTTTGTAAAACCGAGCTGGAAAATTTTCAAGCTTGTTTTGCAGCCGAGGCAACGGTAGAGCGCTCTCAACATATACTTGAGGGCGACAGTCGCTGTTGTTACCGTATCCAGCCGTTGTAACTGCTTACAAAAGATGGAATTATAGCTGGTCAAAGGCTATTTGCTCTGTCTAATTTATTAAAGTAGGTGCAATAATGAACGCTGTTGAAGCATTAGCGGTTCTTGATATAAGTTACAAAGAAACTCTTCATCTCGACCCTATAGATGGACACACTCAAGTACAAGAGGTCTATCCGGACTACGATTTTGACTGCGGGCCAGCTGATAGATTGCGTCAGATACATGAGCGGCAACTGTGGTCCGAGTTTCAGGCTATGGCGGCGACGAAGTCAGACCAGTGGTTGTTGCAAATAGCACTGTATCTGGATGCTGACGATGCAATAGCGCTGTGCCGAATTTTACGACTAATAGTTTTGGCCAGTAGTGACGACACTAAAATTGCCCTGTTTTCCTACAGTTATAACCGCCAATGGGGTGCGGCAGAATTGTCGTTAGTTGCGGGATTGCAGCAGATATTCAGCTCAATGTTGCCGGCGCAGCAACAAGCAGATGATATGTTGGGTTTTCTCGAGCCAGACTTGCAGCAACAGGCAGTGGATAGACTTAATGAATTGGCTAGCAGTGGTGAGTAAGGATGTATTTTGGGCATAAAAAAAGGGCAAACCGTTAGGTTTACCCTTTTTTTCAACAATATTTAATTAGCGTTGCAAGCAACGCCAATTGAATTAGATTGCTGTGATGTTCTCAGCTTGAGGACCTTTCTGGCCTTGAGTTACAACGAACTCAACGCGCTGGCCTTCAGCTAAAGTTTTGAAACCGTCACCAGCGATAGCGCTGAAGTGAGCGAAAACGTCTGGGCCAGACTCTTGCTCGATGAAACCGAAACCTTTAGTTTCGTTGAACCATTTAACTGTACCAGTAGTTGTATTAGACATAATAATATCCTGTAATTTAATAAATAATTTTGCCTTAAAAGGCGTAAATAGCATAAAAATAGATTAAAACTTAGAAACTACAGAACGAGGATTATCGAATTGGAGATTACAACAGCAGACCTTCTTTCTAGCTGCGACGAAGAATATAGAGCTGGAGGTTAGATGTCAAATCGAAGAATATAGAGCTGGAGGTTAGATGTCAAATGTTAATGTGGCTTTTTTTAAGTATTGCTAGAAAATTTATGACTAATAGTTGGCTTCGAGTCGTTCTCAAAGCGAAAATGCATAGTCTATACTCAAGGCTCTACCGCAATTTATGTTGATGATAATAATGAAGATGAAACGCTTCCTGGCTCTGTGTTGTATTACATTATTCTGCTTAACTCAGGCAGAATTAGTAATGGCGAAACAGCCGCTGCGAATATTAACCTGGGAGGGCTATGTCACTGACCAAGAGCTCCGAGAAGTTAATTTAATCCTTGAACAAAGAGGTTATGATTACCAGGCAGTATTAGTTGAGCCCTATGCGGAAGGTGCCGAGCAGATGTTCAGTCTGATCAGAACCAATAAAGTGGACGTTACTTTTCTGACGCTGTTTTTTATTCGAATGGAGAGTGAGCAGACTGCAAA
>MAAB01001334.1_pt1 | contig 29201 bp, 27 predicted proteins | sample 1115991 | NCBI WGS metagenome assembly MAAB01 (sample SAMN04961124, study PRJNA320927) | seawater metagenome | isolation source: sample BD02T18 sea water enriched with oil for 18 days | place: USA:Gulf of Mexico | collected 2013-07-27
GCGCCAGAACAAGCGTTGATTGGAGAATGGGATCCCGATATCTTTTTCTTAGTAAAATACCCTAGTCAATCTGCCTTTGAAACAATGATCGCGAGCTCTGAATATAAGGAAATTTCGCACCTTAGAGAAGCGGCCATAGAAAAGAGTATGCTCATTAGGTGTAAACCATTTGATTGGAGTTAAATAGAACAGGATCAAATGGACTGGTCACCATTTGACTTTCAAACCTAAAAACAGATTTCGATTTAAACTGACAGCTCGCAGTTCCGCCAGCGTAATTAAACGGCAGTTCCTCCGACAAATCGGATATGAACATTAATACATTTGGACTGTTAACAGTGTTCAGAATACGTTTACCTACCTTTATCCTAATAGACAACTAAGCCACCAATGCCGTCGTTCATCATTTAACTTTAACAAAACCAATATCCCCGAATCAGGCTTACCCAACAATTAGGAAAATAAGTACACTGTATGGTGAATAAACCTAATTTCAAAAGCTAACAAAGAACACTTTAACTTTATTATAATTTTTCGGTGATAGTAAAGCTTTAATACTTGCAGTTCACTTCAGAGCGTTTTCTAATTTTCAACGTCCTCTTTGGCTGTATATTTAGCAACTGCTCTACCACTAATAGCCCATACCAAAACGCCTCCCCATGCTATGAAGGATAAGCCTGCTGGAATACAAGCCAATGCTATTAGTTTAAATTGTTTTCGGTTAAATATTAGCGCAAGCATTGCAGGGAGAAACCAAAGAACAACTACTCCAACTAATACAAGCGTTATAAAGACATAATTTTCACTTATTAATACTTTATCTATTAAGTCCATCTACTTATTCCTTTTTAAATTACTTTCAGCATAATAAATCATGGCTGCGCGGGCATGTTCGGCATACCCTTCTCCGTAATGTTCACAAAGTTCTTTCATTTCTGTCATCTCGACACTGTTGGCCATTTGTATATAGCTGTCAAAACTAATACCAGTAAAATCTTCAACCAGGAGGCTCGACATATGATTGATACTTTTATAATGTTTGTCAGTTAATTCTTGCACTTCTTTACTATCTATTGGTTGACCAATTGTTTTTGCAAAGGCTTTTGTTATTCCAAGACTTTCTGCATGTAGTTCTTGTGTTTCCTCTTCACTTAATTTAGCAAAAATTTGTACACTCTCTTGAACCTTACCTTCCCCTGCCCGAGAGCGAGTCATAGCATCCCATCGTTCTACTTTATCTTTAGGAATGTCTTGAAAGAAGATATCTAAATTTTTCTTTGCTTTTAAATTATTCATAGTCGCCTCAATACTGTTAATCATTGATGAAATTGATTGTTGACGGTCTACTAACATCATTTTTTGTTCTAATAGGGCTTGATGTAAATCTTGGCTTTTAGCATTGAGCAAGTTCTTAATGGCTTCAATGCTAAAATCCAACGCACGATAGATTAAAATTTGCTGTAAAATAACTAAGTGCTTTTGACTATATGTTCGATAGCCATTATCAGGTTGACGCATTGGTACCAGCAATCCCTTATGATCATAATAATGTAAGGTTTTTACGCTAACACCTGCTAATTTACTTAACTGACTAACACTATGTACCTTGGCATTAGCCATATTGTTTCTACCTATTAAAGTTATGATGTGTTGTAACTTCGTCCTACATTGCCAATGTTCAACTATGACCTAAGGTGAGAGTCAACCAGTATTTTTTATATTAAATGTAACAATCCAAACGTCAGGCTATAAAACGTATTTAAAAGTCAGCAGTAGTAAATAGATTAATTGAGCCAAGCAGACAAGCTTAAAGCAGAATTTTTGACCATAAATAACAAAGTAAGCTGTAATCTGAAAATTAAGGTTATTTAGAATTAATATATCAAATTTATTGTAATTAGGGCTATAAAAGCACACAAGCTAACCCTAATACTGAATGTTAGCGGCAGCAATGAGCTTGAACCTGCCCCACAAACGAGCACTAAATTTCGGTTAGTATTATTTTGAAATCACAGGCAACAGTGAACTTTAGCCTGTGTTCAATGAACAGGTACATCATTTAAGATTTATTGGTGGGTGTTGCTAACGTTTGCTATTGGCTGTCTTTTAAGTCAACGAATTGCTTAACATAATTACTTTTCTTGACGGTGTTAATCATTCTTTGATGACTTAAAGAGTTAAGGTATTGCAGCTAATAATTTAATAGGAATATAAATTTTATTTTAATATGACTTTTTGTTTGCACAAACCAACTATAATGTGAGTATTAGAATTAAAACTTCGGTTGCCGAAAAAAACTTCAACCTATTTATGCAAGGAATGTATCGATGAAAAAAGTGCTGCTTTGTGTTTTGTTTTTCTTAACTCATGTGAGTTTTGCTGAGGATGAAGTCAAAAAGTTACCGCCATTGGACCCTGCATATATGGGCGTTCATGGTATGGTTTTAGTCACTCAGGGCTCTAGCATCTACGCTTCTCATTTACCGCTGTATAACAAGCCTCATAATGTTCAACTACTATATAAACTAGATAATAATGATTTGGCGGTATTAAAAACAGTCAGAGATGGTCAACTCATTACGATTAAGCCCAAACCATTTAATTTACAACGCTTAATGCGTGGAGAACAAATGGACATACAGGTAGATTTATATGCGGGGCATTTTGAACGTGGTGGAATGTTAGTTTATGAAAATATTTCATTGTCTTTTGACAAACAAATGTATGTTCGTACTTTTGATGACATTAAGCCTTCAAGTACAACACAAGAGTATGATGTTGTTTCATTAAAACAAAATTATAAAATTTATATTCATAGAATTCAGCTAGCACCTAGTTTTGATCATCTATTGGCTATTGATTTAGAAGCCGGTTGTTTAGGCCGTTTTAACACATCATCGCCAGTACCAAAAGAAACTGAACTTCAGTATAAGTTTCTAAATTGTGGCACGATGAAACCGTTATATTTTGAAACCGAAGACTTTCAGTAAATCTTTTATTAATAAACGACCCGACTGGACGAGCACGAGTTTTAAATTATTTTGGCTCCTAAGTTTAGTCCGTACTTTGGTCGTTTCTGTCATGTCTCAATTGAGGGTTGTTAACACCCTAGTCATCCCTAGTTATCCCTAGTTTATTCGGGTGATATATTGCACAACCCTTGAGTCAATCCTCTTTTACTAAACATTCGATGTCGATCTCCTTACATTTTTCTTGAGACTCTTTTCATTACAATGTTACAGTCTGACAAGTGAAATCGAATAAGAGTGGGGCACTTATATTAATGGTCCCCCGCTTTAAATTTTTAAAACAGTAAACGCGCCACTGTTAAAGAGCATTTTATTGAACTCAGTACTACTACAAGTATATTCAGAGCAACAGCAAGCTTTATTAGGTTTTATGCTAAAGCGCGTGCAAGAAATTCAAATAGCAGAAGACTTACTACACGATTTATTTATTAAATTACAATCATTAGAGCAGCAGGCTGATATTAAGTACCCAAAAGCTTACGTATATCGTATGGCAAATAATTTAGTTATTGACCATCAACGCCGAGCCAATAGAGCGCCTGTTGTTACAGGTGACTGTGTTGAAGAGTTGGATGTACGTTCTCCTGAACAAACATTAGCTTACCAAGAACAATTGAATATCGTTGCCAATGCATTAACAGAACTGCCAAAGAAAACGCAAGATGTCTTCAACATGCAGCGTATACAAGAGGTTGAAAAGAAAGATGTGGCTGAGAAAATGGGTATCAGTGTTAACATGGTAGAGAAGCACTTACGGCGTGCAGTACAATATTGTCGCGAGCAATTAATAAAATCAGAAAGGTAATTACTGAAAAGGCTTGATTAAGCGTCTAAGTAAAAGGCAAAGTAAGAGTTTTAATATGGTAAACGAAACAAATACATTCATTGAAAAACAAGCTTATGATTGGATCGTAAAGCTTGAGACGGGCGCTATGCTTGATGGCGATGAAGAACGTTTTGTTGATTGGCTTAGTGAAAATGAGCAACATGGTGTTGCTTTTTCAAATGCGGAACAAACTTGGCAGTTGATGTGCGAGAGCGATAAAGCAGCGATAGAGCAGCGGCCTAATGTTAAGCATATTAATAAATCAACAGCCTTACACCGACAGCTTTTGCCTTTGGCAGCATCATTTCTGCTTTTGACGTTCATACTGTTTTTTGGCAATGCATTGTGGATTCCAATCACCGCTGATTACTATACTTCAACCGGTGCTCGAGCAGAGCATGTATTGTCTGACGGCTCAGTCATTACCTTAAATACCGGCTCTGCAATTAACGTGTCAATGGCAACTGAAAGCAGAAACATAGAAATTATCATGGGTGAAATTTATGTTTCTGTCGCGCCAGACCGTCAGCGCCCCTTTGTTGTTCAAGCGGGTAATATGCAGGTCACTGCGCTTGGTACTGAATTCATCATACATAAAAGAGCTAACCAAGATGCCTTAGTTATCGTTACTGAGCACAGTGTTAAGGTCGAAAATACTCAGCACAATACAACTAATTTGATATTGGAAGTGGGGGAGAGTGTTAGCCTTGATAACGCACAAAAGCAATTTAGCGGAAAGAGGAAAGTAAATCCGCTACAAGAAAGTGCTTGGTTAAAAGGTAAGTATGTTTTTAGTGACGAAACACTTGCAACAGTGGTTGCAGAATTATCGCGTTATCATAAGGGCAAGATAATGATTATGGATAACTCACTTTCAATGTTGACATTAAGTGGTGTGTTGGATTTAGATGAGCCACTAACATCCTTGCAAAACCTAACCTATACTTTGCCAATCAATGTTAAACAAATCACACCTTACCTAGTATTAATTGAAAAAGGATAAGTATGTACAAAACATGCTGCAAAGCAGTGCTATTAGTAGTGCTACTGTTAAGCTTTGCGGGCTTTTCGCAAGAACGTAAATCCTTCCTTTTTAATATTAAACAACAAGCTGTTAGTCAATCAATAACAGAATTCGCGCTGCAATCTGATCTAAATATTGCCTTTTTAGCGCGCCTAACTAACAACATAAAAAGCAATGCCCTTGTTGGTGAGTATCAACTGCAACAAGGTCTGAATATATTGTTAGAAAATACCAGCCTTAGGGCTACTATTAGTAATAATCGGCTAATTAAAATCGAACGTATCATCCTTAAAAAGCGAAAGTTAATGGTGCCCGTTAAACATGCCGCTAAAGCCCAAGCGCAAAGTAAACCTAAAATTATCGTTGAAAAAGTAGCGCCTCCAACCATTGAGCGAATAGAAGTGGTTGGTAAATTAATTTCCCCCTACAATTTAGGCACAACTGTATCCAGTACTAAAACGCAGCGTGACTTTTTACAAACCCCACAAATAGTTAATGCGTTGCCTGAGTCGCTAATTATAGACAGTGGTGCGCGTAATTATGCCGATGCTGTGCAGTTGGCCTCTTCTGCCACCTATTTAGAACGAAATGCGGGCGTGGCAGATGAGTTGCGCTTGCGAGGATTTTCTTATCCAGCACTAAAAATCAATGGCATTTCTTCACATGCTTATGTAGCACCGGTTGATATTGCTTTCCTTGACGCTATTGAAGTTGCAAAGGGTCCTAATTCTGTACTTTATGGCCGGATGGAACCTGGTGGCATTGTCAATATGATGCTTAAAACGGCAAACGGTAACACTGATAAGGTTGTTGCTAAAATTGGCAATGATGAGTTCAAGCGAATGGAGCTAGATTATGCTTGGACAATGGCTAATAATATTGATACGCGACTGGTTGGATATTATCAACAAGAGGGTCACAAAAAATCATTGAATTTAAATGATGCGCAAGGGGTCATGCTGGCGCTAGAAAAGCAATTTGATAACGGCGGCGTACTGAGTGTGAATATGAGGCGTGAGTCACAAGATGTATTGCAACAGTTTGGTAGCCCAATCGAGGGGTTTGATAATCAAGTAGAGTTTTTTAGAAATGAGCAAGGCGGCATTGATGTTGTTACTTCTCGTCAAGAAGATCTCAGAGCGGGTTTAAACGTTGATAGAGATGGCGTAAATATTAGTTTAACAGATTGGAGTATTGGTAATTGGTCAGCTGACTTTCATTTTCAATACGATCAATCAAGCTCGGTAAGTCAGCTCAGTTATCCTATTATTGAAGCGTTTATTATTGATGTTAATGGCGAGGAGTTTAGTCAAGATGACTTGACGGAGGCCGTACTTGAAGATGAAGAGATCGCAGCATTGTTACAGCAAGGCTTATCTGGTATCAGTATTAATGAAGATGATTTATTTTTTGAACGTGCTCAATTTCAGCATAATACCAAGGCATTAAGTGCAGAATTTGTTATTCATCGTACTGATAAGTTTGCATCGCTAGATATTGAACAATTATACGGTGGTAACCTAAATCGTGCTAAGCCCGAATCATTGATATGGCAGACCCATGATACTAAAGGAAACTTTATTCCTGTTGAGCAGTCAGAAGTGCTATTTAACCCAGAAGCGACAGGCAGTAATGTTACTGATTTTAATGTTGGGGCGTTTGGGCAATGGGTGGTTAACTGGCAGCAATTAACAAGTTTCATTGGCACTAGAATTGATTATGTAGATTTCAACGCTAAATTACCATCAACAGAGGTTAACAGCAGTTATTATCAAAGTAGTTTTCGATTGGGTGCAAGCTATGCCTTGTCTGATGATAGTAGTGTGTTCTTTAATATTAGCGAGTCTTTTACCCCACAAATAGGGGTTAATGAAGTCGATAGCACACCAGACTATCTTGACTATCCCGAGCCTTTATATTTTATTCACTTTCCTGAGCCAGCTATTGCAAAACAAGTAGAATTTGGCGTTAAAAAAACATGGTTTGATCATAGATTACAGCTGGGATGTGCTTTCTTTGAAATTGATAAAAAAAATATCGCCTCTGTTATCCTAAGGCAAAAAAATCGCGGTACTGAATGTGACTTAGTTGGCTCTTTTGGGCAAGGGTGGCACCTTACATTCGCTGCTAGTATATTAGATGCCAAAATAATAGCCGCAACAGATGACGATGTATTGAATCGACAGCCTCGCATGACCCCTGAAAAATATTTACGTTTATGGTTAACACGAGAACTGTTGTTATTTGAGCGTTGGTCTACACGGATAAGTGCGGGTTTCACTTATGTTGGTGAACGTTACATTGACAGTACTAATGAAACCTACCTGCCTGATTATCAAGTATTAGACTTTTCAGCCTCAATTGACTTGAATCCACACTTTGGTTTTGCACTATCGGTCAAAAATTTATTGGATGAAGAATACATTGCTGGCGCATTTAATGCTGTGCCTTTGTGGGCAAATCAAGGTGCAAGTAGAGCTTTAGAAGCGAGTATTTCTTACCGTTTTTAGCCTATTCAGCTTTTTATTCAATAATATTTTATTTTTTTATTCCTCAATTTATCACTTCACTCGTCAAAGAAGTAAAAGCTAGTTTCAACGCTTTTTCATACTATGACTTAAAGAAGGGTGAATGATGAAAAGAAGTAACAATTCAATAATCTTTGACAAGACAATTAGCCGGAAACTTTCTACAAGCATGCTAAGTGTTTGCTTATCGCTTAGCACGTTATTGGCAAGCAGTGAAGCAAGTTCAAGAACGATGGAGGGGCGTCAAGAGCTCAACTCTACTAGACTTTTAGCGTTTAGAATGAGCACTGAAAATGGATTAAGAGAACGTTGTGATGAACATTTTGACGTATGTTTTGAACTGCCCAAACTACCAGCATGTGATGACGAAGAAGAGGAAGAGTGCGAGCCTGAGTTACCAGCATGTGATGACGAAGAAGACGGAGAGTGTGAGCCTGAGTTACCTGAATGTGATGAAGAAGACGAAGAATGCGAGCCTGAGTTACCTGAATGTGACGAAGAAGACGAAGAGTGCGAGCCTGAGTTACCTGAATGTGATGAAGAAGAAGAGGAAGAGTGCGAGCCTGAGTTACCAGCATGTGATGACGAGGAAGACGAAGAGTGTGAGCCTGAGTTACCTGAATGTGATGAAGAAGAGGAAGAGTGCGAGCCTGAATTGCCAGCATGTGATGACGAGGAAGACGAAGAGTGTGAGCCTGAATTGCCAGAGTGTGATGAAGACGATGAAGACTGCGATCAAGACGAAGACACAGGTACCGCTCAAACAGGATACGAAAACCCCAACCCTATTGCTGATAAATCTATATTAACGGTAGACAAAAGCTCCGCTGATGCTGCTTCTCGGTTCTTGTCTCAAGCAACGTTAGGTGCTGATTATGCAACAATATCGCTGGTTGCCACGTTAGGAGAAGAAGTGTGGCTAGAGACTCAATTTGAGCAACCTATCGGATTATTATATCCGTACACTCACTACTTAACAGAACTAGAACTCGGTGAGTCTGAAATATTTGGTAGTCCGGCAAAATGGCATATGCATGCCTGGTGGACACAAGCAATGACTTCACCTGATCTATTACGCCAACGCGTGGCACTTGCACTCAGCGAACTTTTTGTGGTTTCACAAACAGTGGAGGAGATAGGTGAGACCCCATATATGGTAAGTGCGTACTACGATACTTTACTCTCCCACAGTTTTGGCAACTTCAAGGATTTACTCAAAGGCATTTCACTAAATTCAGCCATGGCAATTTATCTTAGCCATCTGAATAATGCAAAAGCAGATGAAACAGCTGGGACTTTCCCTGATGAAAACTTTGCTAGAGAAGTGATGCAGCTGTTTACCATTGGTTTATTTGAGCTAAATCAAGATGGTAGTCGGAAAAAAGACGCTAATGGCAAGGATATTGCGACTTATGGTCAAGATGAGATCAGAGAATTTGCCAAAATATTTACCGGCTTAAGTTATGATTCAGCGCAGGGTTTTGGTATGTCTCACCTAAGTGATGAATTCTATGATCCAGAATATAATCTTAAGCCGCTTAAAATGTATGATGAACATCATTCTCTCGGAGAGAAACACCTATTGAATGGCACACTAGTTCCTAGTGGTCAAAGTGGCGCTGAAGACCTTGATGCCGCTATTAATAATTTATTTAATCACCCCAATGTTGCGCCGTTTATTGGTAAACAACTAATTCAGCGATTAGTAAAATCAAACCCTAGCCCAGCCTATATAGAACGTGTGAGTGCCGCTTTTAATGGTGACACTACTGGAGTTCGTGGAGATATGAAAGCCGTTATTCGCGCAATATTGTTAGATCCTGAAGCGAGAGCGATACCTAATCAAGCGACACAAAATCCAGGGCGTCTTCGGGAGCCATTCTTAAGGCTTTTACGTTTGGCAAGAGCATTTAATGCCACCACACCCGATCGAAATTATTCTGGTGATGGCTATGAAGTGTTACGCCAAATAAGACAGTATGTGATGTTTTCACCCAGTGTCTTTAACTTCTTTCAACCCAATTATGTTCCTAATGGTGAATTGAAAGCGGCGGGTTTAGTTGCCCCTGAATTTCAAATAACCACTTCTACCACCATTATTGAAATTAAAAATATTATTGCTTGGTGGGTACAATCGGGCCATATAGAAGACGCTGTTGGTAACCTTGCGCCGCAAAACGTTAGTTTTGAACAAGAGTTGGCTTTAGCAAGTAATACAGAGGAATTAATCAACAGGTTAGATACCTTACTAACCTACGGAACATTAACTGAACATACCCGTAATGTTGTTAGACAGATTGTCAATAACGAACCTGAGCCGCTATTAAAAGTGCAGAAAGCTATTTACCTGATAGCGACATCACCTGATTTTGCCATAGCACTTTAGCTTCGCTTAATGTCGAGCACAAAGTTGTAATAAGTTAATTTAAGAGGTATTTAATATGAAGAATAATCATCTATCTAGACGTAATTTTTTAAAGCTAAGTGGTAAAACCGGAGTAACAACGGCGGCTTTACTAGGCACTGCCCAACTAGGCGCCATGGCGAATGCTAGTGCACAAACTAATAATGACTATAAAGCCCTGGTCTGTGTACTGTTAGCAGGAGGGGCTGATTCCTTTAATTTATTAGTTCCCAAGGATAATGTTGCTTATCAAGAGTACAAAAATACTCGTGCAGATCTAGCCTTACCTCAGGAGGCTTTATTATCCTTAAATAATGCCGAAAACAATGGGCGAACCTTAGGATTACACCCCAGATTAACGGGTATGCAATCCTTATATAACCAAGGGCAAGTAGCATTTTTAAGTAATGTTGGTACCTTAGTTGAACCAACGAGTACTCAAGCGCTTCACAATGGTACGGCTAAATTACCTTTGGGGCTATTTTCCCATTCAGATCAAATTAGCCAATGGCAAACGGCTTTACCTGATATTCGAGCTAACTCTGGATGGGGAGGAAGAATTGCTGATAGATTATCTACTCATAATTCCAATAAGCGTATATCGATGAGTATTTCTACGTCGGGCTCTAACGAATTTCAAGCGGGACAAACTACCGATAGTTTTAGTATTTTAACCGGTGAAAAAGCTACACCTTCTCTGGTCACCAGTGAGTTTGAAGAACTTAACCAAGCCTTAACTACTATCTATAGCAATGACAGCTATGTAAGTCCCTTTAGACGAAGTTACCGAAAAGTATTTAACGAGGCTATTTCAGCAAATGGCGAATTTGAAGCGGCAATACTTGGAGGCCAAAAACTAAACACCACATTTGCGACAGATGAATTTTCTGCGCAAATGCACATGGTGGCGAAAACCATTGCAGCAAATCAATTGTTGGGTATGAAGCGACAAACCTTTTTTGTGACTTTTGGCGGTTGGGATCATCATGATGAGACCATTGCTAATATGGATCGTATGGTAAAACCCCTTAATGATGGTCTATCTGCGTTTCAAGCGGCTATGCAAGAGCTTGATTTAGCACAAAACGTTACCACCTTTACTACCTCTGATTTTGCTAGAACTTTATCATCAAACGGTCGTGGCTCAGATCATGGCTGGGGCGGAAATGCTATGATCATGGGAGGGGCAGTAAAAGGCGGGCAGGTTTATGGAGAATACCCAAGTTTGGCGTTAAATAACCCGCTCGATACAGGTAGGGGCGTCTTAATGCCGACGACTTCCTTAGATCAGTATTTTGCTGAATTAGCTTTATGGTTTGGTGTTTCACCAAGCGAGCTAAACGACATTTTACCTAATGCAAGTAGGTTCTATGATAGTGCAAGCGGCACAGCGCCTTTAGGCTTTTTAGTATAAATAATCCTTGCCAAGGATGGCGTTACTCTTTTATTTCTTGTGACTTTAGATTTCTAGTTGTATGTTCACATATTGACTTCAGTAACATTGCTTCTTCTTTAGCTAAGCCTGTTTTACAAAAAAGTGACTCAGGTATTTTTTCTGCTTTTGCCTTAAGTGCTGCTCCATCTTTAGTTAAGTACATATCACGGCTGCGCTCATCTATTTTGTTACGCTTTCGAACGATAATACCTTTTGCTTCAAGGCGTTTTAGTAGCGGGGTCAGTGTCCCTGAATCCAAGTGAAGTTGCTTACCTAGGTTTTTGACATTAATGCCATTATTATTCCACAAAACAAGCATGACTAAATACTGTGGGTAAGTAAGGTTCAATGCTTCTAGTAAAGGACGATAAGCTCTAATCATGGTATTTGTTGCATTATATAAAGCAAAGCAAACTTGGTTTTCAAGCACAAGTTGCTCCATAGTGTCTTGATTATGTGAATTAGATACTTGAGCCATCTGCGTTAAACCTAAATTATGCTTTATATTGTGCACAATATACTTGTGTTGTGTTACCTTTTCAACTAGGATTGCTTGCAGTTATATTGTGCGCAATGTATTTTATTTGTTGATTTGGAGAAAATGTAATGCCAGAAATTTCCTTATTTGGTTGGTTCCACACCCTTATTGCTATTATCGCACTGGTGTCAGGTTTGTATTCGTTAACGCGTTATAGGTTTATCTTACTTGAACATACCAGCAGTAAAATTTATCTATTATGCACTTTGATAGCGGCGATAAGTGCTCTGGCTATCTATAGACATGGTAGCTTTGGTGCTGCGCATGTGTTAGCTATATTAACCTTACTGGCGTTAGCTGTAGGGTATCTCACAGCAAAAACCACCTTGTTCGGTAAGTTTTCTCTTTATCTTCAAGCAATGAGTTTTTCAGCAACCTTTTTGTTTCATATGATACCCGCTATTACTGATGGGTTGATGAGACTACCAGTAGATGCTCCCATTGTTACTAATATTGAAGATCCATTATTGAAAGGTTTTTATTTAAGCTTTTTGGTTATTTATTTAGTCGGGCTGGTAACGCAATTTCTCTTAATACGCAAAAGTAAATTAGCTGCATAAATTTACCCAGTGTTGGGCCATCAAATCGATGTGATTTAACCTATATTATTCACGTCGATTTGATTCGCCAAGGCTATTTAATACACGGTGACTAGCTGGAAGAACTCAATTAATTAGTGTGTTAGGTCACTCTATTTACATCAAGTTAGGTAAAAATAGCACCAATGCAGGTATATAGGTGATTATTAATAACGACACTAATAATGCCAAAATAAATGGCCATATTTCTCGAATAAAATCGCCTATGGCAACTTTGGTTACAGTACAGGTGGTAAACATCATAGAGCCAAACGGTGGTGTGATGCCACCGAGCATAATATTAACGATAACTACCATGCCAAAATGAATAGGATCTATACCTAACTGTACGGCGATTGGCACCACTAATGGCGCTATAATTATCATCGCAGCACCGCCTTCAAGCAACATACCTAATAAAAGTAGCAGTACGTTTAAGATAGCTAACATAAGGTACTTATTTTGAGTGAGGTCTAGCAGCGCTTGGGTCAAAACTTGTGGAATGCGCTCCCATGTTAGGTAATAACCAAAAACTGAGGCGGCAACAATAATCAGTACCACCGAGCCTGTACCATAAATTGTATCTTTTAGAATAGGCACAAAATGGCTGGTTTTTAATTCTTTATAAACAAATATTCCAATAAGGACTGAGGCTAATACGGCAACCGCGCCAGCTTCTGTTGGCGTGAAAAGACCAAAACGCAAACCTAAAATAATACCAAATGGCATTGCTAACGCCCAAACAGAATCAAAAAATTGATGAGCCACCTCACTCGCCTTAGCTCGTTTATCACGAACGGGTGCATAACCACGCTTTTTCGAGATAATTGATACAGTAATCATCAGGGTCATTGCCATAATGAGTCCAGGTACATAGCCGGCAATAAACATTTTACCCACAGAAACTTGCGCAATTAGGGCATAAATAATCAGTACAATACCCGGCGGTATTACCGGTGATATGGCCGAAGAAGCAGCGGTAATGGCAGAAGCAAAAGCAGGGCTGTAGCCATTTTTGACCATTTGAGGCACTAAAATTTTGCTTTGCATGGCAGCATCTGCATTCGCCGAGCCAGAAACTCCCCCCAACATAGTACTTAAGACTACGTTGACTTGAGCGAGTCCGCCAACTAAGTGGCCAGTTAAGACGCTGGCCATTTGCATTAGCTTGCTACTTATCCCTGAGTAATTCATTACTGAGCCTGCCATTATAAAAAACGGTATGGCTAATAAAGGGAAAGAAGAGGTTGCACTCACAAACCTTTGCAGCACTAAATCAGCTGGCATACCGGCATCTATAAAGGTGAAATAAAAGACCGAAGCACCTATAAGGGCGTAGGCGATAGGTATACCGGTAAAGTACAACAAAAATACAATGGCAATTGGTAGATATTCCATATATTACCCTTTGAACGTTTTTGAATTAAGTATGAGTTTATTGAAATCGGTAACCAAAAAGCGCAATGTATGCCAAGTGATTAAAGCAAAGCTGACAATAAGTGCAGAATTGACCACCGCAGAGCTCACCCCTAAAACGGCGGTTGGCTTATCAAACGCGATAGTAGTAAACACTATGCTGATATAAAACAGATATCCATTTAGTAAAAGCAGCAGCAAGTTTACACATAATCGGATCTTATCTTGGGTTTGTTGGGAAGTTTTCTTCACCAGCATATCAATGCCAATATCCATCTTATGTTTATAGGTTGCACTTGCGCCCATAAATACTGCCCAAACAAAACAGATAGTGGCAACTTCTTCTGCCCAATAGAGAGAGTAATTAGATAAATAGCGCGAAAATACATTGAATATCACAATAGTTATCATAGTGAGCAGAAAGCCTGCACAAAGCAGCTCTTCTATATTGTTTATCAGTGATTTAAGCTTCATTATTCATCTACTTTCTTATTGCGTATTTTGTGCAACTCTGCTTGTATCTGATTATACATAGCGACGTTTACCCCTGGCAGCGTCTGAAAAAGTGGCCTGGTTTTTTGTTCAAATGCTGCGCGGTCAATGTCATTAAATTGCACACCATTGCTTTGTAACGCTTCAACAACTTGTGAATGCTTCGTTTTTAACAGAGTCACCATTTCATCGGCACCTCGATTAAACTCATCAGCAATTATTTTTTGATATTTCTCAGGGATTTTCTGCCAAACCTCGGTTGAAATGTAGACACCGCAAGTCCCTAAAAAATGATTAGTTAAGGCAACATTCTTCTTTCCTGTTTCGTATACCTTGGTACCTAAATTGGTGAATTCTGAGCCTTCTAGTCCATCGACCACGCCTTGTTGCACAGCACTAAACGTTTCGCCCCATGGCAATGGCGTTGCGTTTGCTCCCATGGCGTTAATGGTTTCAATAAATAACTTACTACCGGGAGTTCTAAGCTTTACGCCGGCTAAATCATCAGGTGTGGTAATCACCTTGTTAGTTATTAGATTGCGAAAGCCAAAAATATACTGCAAAGACAATACTTTTATGCCTTTTTGTTCCAGCTTATTTACCCAGCCTTGAACTAAAGGCGTTTTGATTAAAGCAATGTATTCATCATAATTTTGATACAGCATAGGCCCTACCAAGGCTGTGAACTCTGGAACATAGTCGCCAATATAAGAAGGGTCTTCTACTGAAATAAAATGTGCGCCTCGCGCTACCATTTCTACACTATCTTTATACGCGGCAATTTGTCCCTGTGAAAATGTCATTATTTTCACCGCGCCATGCGTTTTATCCGTGATGCGTTGGGCGACAAGTTCCATAAAGTGGGTCAGCTCTTCTTTAGGAGCAAAGACATGACTTAGTCGTAGTACAATGTTGAACTCGCCTGTTTGTTTTGGTTGGCATGCACTTAAAGAAAAAAGTAATAACAACAATAATGTATAGCGAATCAAACTTGTCTCCAAAACCGAATTGGTAAGCTGTTTACGATATAATGTGTAGTACTTATTTGCAATTACTATAAAAATTCTACTTTCTGTCTGCATTTAAACTTACTACACATTTAGTCCATATTTTATTTGTAAGATGGAGAAAATTGAGTAATCAGTATTAGCTTTAATATGTTTGATAGTGATTATGGGGAATAACCTAAAGGAAAATCTATGATTCAAAAGATATTCTCTGTCACTATTGGTATTATTGCCATTTGGGCATTCCAACGATTTGAGTCTTTAATAGCAGTGTTGATCATAGGGGTTGCTATTGTCATGTATCGAGGTGCGGCTCATGGACAATGGTTTTACTTTGGTTTGAGCTCACCAGAAGTGAGTGACTCAGCTTATAAAGAACGTGACTACACAGATTTAAATGGTAGCGGCGATTAACCGCTAAAACTCAGCCAACTATTTTTAATTTAATTGGCTGCACTTACATTAATGCTTAAGAAGATAATACCTTAAAAATTTCATTGTGCTCTGCTGATAACATATCTATAGGTGTTAACATGGCACTTTTTAACGCATGATTACAGCCACTATTACACAGTGCCGGTTTAGCTTTTAGGTAAGCTTCTAACACTAATTTTGCTTTTTCAAGGCTGTTGCCGTAACGGCTTATCACTTGTTCAACACTAACATGTGTGCTTGGATCATCTTGCCAGCAATCGTAATCGGTTGCTATAGCTATGGTGCAATAACAGATTTGTGCTTCGCGAGCTAAAAATACTTCAGGAACATTGGTCATGCCAACTAAATCACATTGCACGGCGTTTTTCAAAAAAAGGCTTTCTGCTCTTGTGCCTAAACGAGGGCCATCGACACAGGCATAGGTTTTGTTTCTATGTATTTCAATTGAGCAGGTTTTTGCTGCTGATGAAATAGCATCAGCTAATGCTAAACAGGTTGGCTCTGCCGTTGCAACATGCGCAACCATGCCTTGACCAAAAAATGTTTTTTCTCGCGGACCTTTAACAAAGTCAAAATATTGATCGGCAATGGCAAGGTCACCAGGCCTTATTTCTGGCTGCAAACTGCCCACAGCAGATAAACCAATAATTTGACTAACCGATAAACTTTTCAATGCCCAAATATTGGCGCGGTAATTTACCTCAGCAGGTAACAACGAATGATTACTACCGTGGCGAGGCAAAAAAAGTACTTCTTGGTTGTGGAGGAGGCCTTTAACAATTTCTGCTGAGGGCTTACCAAATGGCGTGTCCACTTTGTATGTTTCGATAACTTGCAAGCCGTCTATACTATAAATTCCTGTGCCGCCTATAATAGCTAACATATTGTTTCCTCAATTTAATTTACTTAGAGTTAACTCGCGCTGAGTTGTTCGGGTAAGGTGGTAATCCAGTTTCTTATTTGATTGCGCACAATACGGTAGTGGCGAAGCGCTTCTTCATCACTTTTTGCCAACTTGGCAAGTTTCGGTGGATCGTCAAACTGCTTAATGATGACGTTTGTTTGGTTAGGGAAAGTAGGGCAGTTGCTGGCCGCGTGCTCACAAACAGCTACTACGTAATCAAATGTTTTGCTATCAAACTCGTCTAACGTTTGTGACTGATGATGACTAATATCAATACCAATCTCACTCATCACTTTCACTGCTGCAGGGTTTAGCCCATGTGATTCAATACCTGCAGAATAGCTTTTTATTTTATCACCAAATATTTCATTGGCTAAGCCATGTGCCATTTGGCTTCTACATGAGTTTCCAGTGCATAAAAATAGAATAGATTTCATTTTGATCCTTATTGCTCACTACAACTGGCGCCGTGAGCAAAGCAGCTATAACAGCGATGGTGTTTTAAGTTGATTTTTTGCTTCATGCTCTTGGTTAATGATGTCGTTAAAAAGTAGTCGCTATCATCGTCTACTAAAGTGCAGGCATAAACTTGCAGTTGTCCGTGCTTTTTCACGATCATTTTAGAGTTGGCACACATGTAATTTTTGCGTTGTTCGTCTGTTTGATATCTGGTCATGCAACTTGTAGTGATGTGAGGCACATCAGGTAGTGCTCCTGGGGGTAAAAAATCAGGAAATGCGACAATATTGGTATTGCTCGGCAGTCCATTTAATTCAAATAGGTGCTGATATTGTTGGTTTACTTTATTTGTGTCTTCGTTGTTAGCGATATGACGAGCTAACGAGACATTGAAGCCTCGATTATGTAGCATACGCATGCCGATAAATGCTTTAGCAAAGTTACCAGCACCTCGACCCCGGTCATGACTTATTTCATCGGGTGAGTCAATGCTGACACGAAATGAAATAGGGTGCTGATTCTTATCTTGCAACTCACATAAAGCGTCAAAACGTTTTAACAACGGGTCGGTTGCGTTGGTTAAGACTAAGCAGGGCTTAAATTGTGACGCATACGCTAATATATCGATGATGTCTTTAGCTAAAAAAGGCTCACCACCAGTAAACGAGAATTGCTCGACACCAAGGGTCAACGCTTCATCAATATATGGTTTTACTTCTGTTAACTTTGGCGTTGCTAAACGTTTGCTTGAAGGGCTTGAACCCTCTAAACAAAAGTCGCACTCAAGATTACACTTAGTACCGGTATGAAACCAAAGTTCGGTGAGCGCATGAGGCTGAATATAGCCTCTAGGCTCACCTAAGGGAGTATATAGCCAGTCATTTAGTTGAATCGGTATTGTGTCCACTAGCAGCAACTCGTTTTAGGGGCTGATTCAGCTGCAGGGCTACAGCAGCTTGAAGTATCTGTGCTTGTTTCTGCTCCACAACTACTTGTGTTGGTAGAGATAAAGTCAAAAACTGAGTCGCTATTGTCGAAAATACCTTGATGCTTATCAAAACTGCCTGCAAAAATAAAATGCTGTTTGAATCGAGATTGCTCTAGAGTATGCCAAGTATTGCCACTGACTTTTGTGGGTTGGTTTGTGGCAAACTGTGTTACTTGGTCTAATGAAAAACCTTGCTTAAATGCAGGGATAGTACCTTGGTAAGTTACACTAAGGCCGTAATCTTGCGCATTATGCTCTAGTGCTTGTGCTTTAAATAAGCGATAGGTTGCAGAAGTGAATTTTAAATCACCAAGCCGTTGAGATAATTCGTTGTTTTCTATAGTAATAGCCCGACTCGATACTAATCTAGGCTCAATAAAACCAACGGATTTTGCTAAGTTTTCAAAGTCATTCCAATACAAAGCGCCACTCAAACACTCACCGTACAGTAGTGGGTCTGCTACTAATGTTGCGGGCACACGTTTGTCCGCGTAAACATCTGAGAAGTATATTTCTCCTCCCGGCTTTAAAATTCTAAAAATCTCTTTTAATACTGCGTGTTTGTCAGGGCTTAAGTTAATGACACAGTTGGATACCACTACATCAATACTGTTGTCCGCAATGTTTAGTTCAGCTAGTTTTTCAATGTAGCCTTTTAAAAATTGGGTGTTGGCGTTGGCGTAACCGAACCTTTCTCGATGATATTCTATGTGCTGATTGGCTATGACAAGTTGTTCATCGGTCATATCAACGCCAGTAACGAAGCCGGTTTCGCCGACCATTTGCGCAATGGCGTAACAATCTCGCCCTGCGCCGCAGCCTAAATCAAGCACATGGCAACCTTCAAGTAGTTCAGGTGTCACTAAGCCACAACCGTAATAATGTGACATTACTTCATCATGAATGTTAGCTAAAATTGATTTTAACGATGTAGACAAGTTGTCGTCGGTACAACATGCGTTGGTTTGTAAATCTTGTGAACCGTTTAATATTTTACCGTAGTAGTCTTTTACAATGTTATGCATAGGTGGGGACCTTCGTAAATAATGATAAGTCGTTAATGGTTTGTATTAAGGCTTGTCGCGCAGGGCGGTTATCACTTTTTAAGTCTGCAACTAGTCGCCTTAAGTCTGTAATAAAGTCAATATCGTATCCGGGCTGAATGTAGGTCACACTGAGCAAATGTTCGGTACAGACTTTAAGTAAACCAAATGATAATGTATCTGTGCTCCACGGTAATCTCTCTAAGGCAGGCCATGGCACGCTATTGGCCATAATAACTACACCGCCATCGTCAGCATGGCTAAGGGCAATTTTGCTGCTTTGCAGTGCCTTGATTGAGGCTTGATAATGCGCTGTTGTTAGCATAGGGGCGTCAGTACCAATAAAAATGAGCTCTTTATGCCCTAATGCACGCAGTGTTTTATCAACATAGTTTAGACGCACACCAAGGTTGCCATTTTGGTTTGCAGGTAGCTGCGCTAGAATTTTGGCGTTAATATTAAGCGACTTCGCCCATGCCAAATCTGTATGCTCAGAACAGGCAAGTACCACAGGCCCAAGCCAATTTCTGGCATCTTCAAGTGCACACTCAAGTAAGGCTTTAGCGATGCAAAGTGCGCTTTCGGCACTACTATCGTTAACCAACCGTTGCTTCCCCTGATTAAGCTTTGGTCGCCTACAAAAAATGACTAGGGTAGTGTTTGTTGTTATAGCGGTATTGGATAAACTCATTACGTTAGTTACTTTGCTGTAGTGAAATTAATTGTTCGCCGACTTGACCACTAGTGGCGTTAGTACTTGAATATAGACCCACTGTTAGCCCATTTAATTTCCAATCATAGGAAAACTCAGCAGTGCCGTTAAAGGCTTGCAGCTGCTGCTTAAGTGTTGGCTTTGCATATTGAATGAGATGATAAATAAGTGCTTGTTGATCTTGACCGAAATCTAGAGAAAACCAATCATAAATACTTGATAATATCAATGTCTTTCCGCTGAGGTTAACGGACTTTTTCTGATTGATAAAGCGCACCGCAGCAGCATTTAATTGTTCGTCAATATCCTTGCTGGCAAATGGTTTTACAAGTAAGTCGGGACAGCCAATACTTGCGCAATTAATCACATAGTGGATACGCATGTCTTGCCATAATGGACGCAACACACCATGTTCAATGTTATTGAGTGACATAGCTGTATTGGCAATGTTCGCGACTATAATATTCCATGGACCGGTAAAACCATCGCCGATTTCTTTAATTGATTTCACGGGATAATGGGTTAATACAAGATCAATGACTAACGCATTGTATAAGTTTATCCAATAGGCCAACTGCTCGTTTTTTCGATAATCTCTCGGGTCAATGCTTTGTAGTTCTGACAAGTAGTGTGTTAGTTTTTCCCGATCGCTTAGGCTGACATTGTTATAATCAAAAGCACGTTCATTGTTTGTGTTGACATGAACATATTTAGCAAGTATTTCTTGCCATAAACTATGGTCAATATTTTGTGTATTCTCTTCATTGGCAACATCCCATTTTAATATTGGCGTAGGTAATGTTGCGCGGTAGAGTGAATAGCCTTTCCAACTCAAGGTTAATATCAGCACGATAAAAATAACTAATAGGGTTTGAATATTAATCATATGGCAGCACTTTTATTTTTACGGCTTTTTTCAAAGAGGATTGTGTAAGGAACAACTTCAAGATCATCGATAAAATTCCAATGCCGGCTTTTATTGAGCCTTTAACCGTGCCACTAATTTTTGATTCCCCAATTCGTACTTTTGAGTCCACTGGATATTCGCTTACTTTCAAGCCATGAATAATCGCTTTTACTTGCATTTCAACGGTCCAGCCAAAAGTTTTATCTTCCATATTGATGATCGCCAATGCAGAAGAGCGGATAGCGCGAAAAGGACCTAGGTCGGTAATTTTCTGCCCCCAAAAAAGCGTAATTAAATGGCTCGATAACCAGTTACCAAACAGTTGTGGCTTGGTTAATGCGCCTGGTTCAATAATACCTAAGGCTCTAGAGCCAATGGCTAAATCATCGCCATCAATAATCCCTTGCAGCAAGGGAATTGCTTGTTCTATAAATGCAGCATCATCACCATCAACAAATAGTACAATACCGCAAGGAGGTAACTCAGCAAGTGCTGTCATACAGGCAATACCGTAACCAGGCAATGCTTGGTAAATCACACTAGCGCCAGCTGCTTTCGCTACTTGTGCAGTGGTATCGGTTGAGCCATTATCACAGACCATAATGTGATCTATTATTGTTTGGTTTTCGCTTTGCAACTCACACAGTTGTTTTACCACAATGGCGATGGCTTGTTCTTCATTTAGTGCCGGTATCACGACAGAAACGGTATAGTCTTTAAACATTGCTCACCTCAATAAACAGCACACCATAGGAGAACGTCGAATAATAATACAGGTTAAAAATGTTCATAATATTCTCCTGCTACTTCAAAGAAGCACGCACTAAATCACTGTTGGTGTGTGAAAACTTTGAACGTTTAATAAGGGATGAAATAATGTTGAATAAGGTAAACAGATACCAAAGCCCTAGAATGACAATAGGCCACTGAGCAGGTTTCCATACTTGATGTGCTAAAAAGTTGCCAAGTACCTCATAGGTCAATGGCATTAATATCATCCAACCAATAAGGTATAGGTTTGGCCACAATGCTAATACGGGTATTAAGGGCATTAAATACCAAGGGAATACGACCGGTGAAATCAATAAGGGTAATGCGATGGAAAACTGCATGCAGGCATAAATAATAGCTTGAACATTATTTTGCTGTACTGGAAAGCGATTGCGAAAGCAAAGGTATGCAATGGTACTAGCACTTAAGGCAATAATACTAATAATCAGTATTATGGTGTGTGTACCTGACAAATGAGCATCAATAAGCGTGAATAGCGGTGAGGCAGAACGCCATTTTTCAAAAAACACACCGATACTACCAACAGGGTAGTATCCTAACCCATAGGTAATGCCATAAATACACATAACAGTTAACACGCAATTTAGCACTAGTTTAGCTGCACCTTTCCTGGTTTCTTGGCTAAAGAAAAATGGCAGTAACAGCATTACAGGTAATATTTTGATCGACATGCCCAAGCCAATTACGGCTCCACAAAAAGCATGACTTTTGTGCTGCCACAAGTAAATTGCGCTAATAACAGCTAAAGCTGAAATAGCATCGACATGCAAGCCGACGCCGGTTTCTAGAATTAATAGTGGGGAAAGCGCAATCAAAGCAAAATGTTTTAGTTTTTTGGCTTTTCTTAGTACCAAAGCACTAACCCCAACGGTCAATAGACCAACGAATAATAAGAGCCATTGCCATGCTTGTTGGGCTTCTTCTACACCAAAAGATGAACAAAAAGCGAACAAAGCTAATGAAACCGGAGGATATAAGGTTGCATAAGCTGCATGTTCTGCTGGAGGCTGCCATTGATTTCTCAACTCAATCAACATCTCATCGTCGTGGCTAATTTGATAGGGATCATATCCATCATAAGCAATACGCCCATCGAACAGGTAGCGATCAACATCGTTTGAGGTATATGGCGATATATCCATCAAGACAAAGCGAGCGATAATAGCAACAACAAACATTGCTTTATAAGCATTCAAGGAAGTTGCGTTTGGAGATGTGTACCATGCCAACAGCATAAAGCCTGCCATAGCACTGTATTGGCAGATAACATACAGGCCAATATTTTCAATGAGATGAGAATGTTGGCCAAAAGCTACTGCTGAAATACAGTGGCTGGCAAGGCTAAGTAATAAAACAGCCAATAAACTCCCATAGTATAGCCAAGGCCGTGTACTATTTTTGCATGAGCCACGGGCTAGAATAGTCATTGATTTGACAACCGATAATGGTTATAAAAGCTGTTAAAAGCAGACATAACGAAACCAATAGTTAACAGCGCAATAAACGGCAACATAAACCAATGTTGGTGATTAATAGCCCAAAACAAAACCAAAGAATAAATAGTGGCAATTAAAAATTCAAAGATTGCCCCTTTTGGTGCTAAAGGCTTATAAAGCCGGCTTTGGCCCAGCAAAGATGTTGTTTTATTAGTAGCTACTTTTGCAGAACTTAGTTTTTCTAATTCACCTGTTTTAGGGGTTCGCACAAATTCGCTTTGCTTACCAATTAAGGCTTCAAAACCTGCTTTAGAATTGTTGATGGCGAGTTGTATGCCAAGTAATACTAAGTTTGGTAGCTTTAACAATGCTCTACTTTTAGATCGCCCAAGGACAACTTGGCCAAAGTATAGGTAAGCAATATGCCCACCTGATGACATTACCAGCAGTGGTATATCTATCCACCAAATATTTATGAAATCGTACCGGTCGCGAAGATACAAACTCGGTATTAAAAAGAATAGCGTATCAACTAACATGACAAAATAAGCAAGGTTGTTAGATAGGTGAAAAGTTGATTCTATTTTTTTTACCAGCGGAAGCTTAGCTTGCCAAACTGTTTTTAGCATTTTTAACATCACTTCAACGCCGCCTTTGGCCCAGCGGTATTGTTGTGTTTTAAAGGCATTCATGTCTGCCGGCAACTCACCCGGGCAAGTCACATGATTTAGGTATAACATTTTCCAGCCGGCCAATTGCGCTCTATAACTAAGATCTAAGTCTTCAGTTAAGGTGTCAGCACTCCAATGGCCCGCGTCGATAATTGCACAAGTGCGCCAAATACCGGCGGTACCATTAAAATTGAATAACTTGTCACTGGCGCACCTTACTTGTTGTTCAAGAGCAAAATGTGCGTCGAGCATAATGGCTTGTGTTTTGGTTAGTAAACTACTGCGTCGGTTTAAATGCTCCCAACGCAGTTGCACCATTGCAATGTCAGCCTGAGTAAAGTAATGAATACTATCAAGTAAAGTATTTTTATTTGGCATGAAATCAGCGTCAAAAATAGCAATAAACTCTCCTGTTGCCGTATCCATCGCGTCTTTTAGAGCGCCAGCTTTAAAGCCTTGACGATTAGTTCGCTGTACGTGAGCAATATCGATGCCTAAGCTTTGATAATGCTGTACACGCTCTGCTATTAACTCGCTCGTTTCATCATTGGAGTCGTCAACAATTTGTATTTGCAAGCGCTCTGCAGGGTAGTCAAGCAATACAATTGAGTCGACAATTCTTTTAGCCACTAATCGCTCGTTGTATAGGGGGATTTGCACCGTTACCTTCGGTAATTGTTTGAACGCTTTCGGGGTGGCGGGTTTATACTTTCTATATTTAAACCAACGGATAACCATCGAAAAACGATGCAAACCAAACAAGCATAGAATGGTTAATAAAAAAAAGTGCACACCAATAATGAATAAGCTAAGTAAAGACATTGTTTAAAATACCTGTGTTATGCCTAGCTGAATGCTGTCGCCTTCAAGAATGTTTTTACCGTAAATTTCTTGTGTATACGTTAATTCAATACCAAAGCCTTTGAAAAAATTATTGTTATTGAAATTATATCCTGCGGTTAATTCTAATTTTCCTGAATCATACTCTAATGGGTTTGATAAGTTTCCCGTATTTATTAAATTGGTGTTTTCAGCATTTTCAGCACTTAAAATGCCATCTAATTTAGTACGTAAATAAAGGTTTTCGTTTACACTGAAACCATACTCGATCAAATACCGGTATTCATCTGACGGCGCGCCAGTGCGAAAACGGTAACCCATTTCAACCCCAAAATAGCCATACTCATTTAAGCTTTTGCCTATCAATACTTTGGCTTCGTAATCTTCTTGGGCATTACCTAATCCATCTGATTGCTCATAAAGGAAAGGGCTTTTGACTAAAAACGATGTTGATAAGACAAAAGGGTTTGCGTGCCACTGATAACGGATACCAAGTTCGGTGTCGCCAAAACCACTGGCGCTGCTAGTACCAGTAACGGCATCTGTTTGTTCGAACGATTGATGGAGTAGTGAGCCGTAAATGGCAAAGTTGTGGCCCAATCCATATTCGGCATAAAGTGAAGTATTGTCGCCATCAAACTCTTCAAAAGAAGGATTATTACCGCGGTAGGTATCAGAGGTGAAATTAGCAAAACCAAGTTTTATGTAGCCCGTTCCTTCTGCGCCGACCCATGCACCAGCTGAGACTCCTGACGACAAAAACAAGGTAGATAACAGTGTTGTAGCCACGGACAATTGCTTTATTGTTTTACTCAATTGATTTTCGGAATTTGGGTTTTTATTTTGCATAATTCTCACTCTGTTTTAGTTTATGTACGTTTGTTTGAAAATGATGATGTGAATAAGTTAAAGGTTGTGAATGAGAGGAACAACCCAATTTATAAGGCTTTACACAAACGTTATGGTTTTGTGATACTTTTGTTATAGAAACGAAAGAAGGGGATTTAGACAATAGACCTGAATAGTTTGAATTGTCTTTCAAAGCTTTTTATTGGTGCTTTTCTGCAATTGTTTTTGCAAAAAAATGCTGAGTTAAGCTAGCATTAATTTTGCTATGACTTAAGTTAAACATTAGCGAAATATTGAATGAGCTGGTTTTGTCATTTATATTGGGTGGCATGTTAAAGCATGGATTTAATTCTTAAGGTGGTTACTCGCAATATGTCTTGTTTAAAAAACTTACTTTTTTTTAGTTTTTGTTTCTCTTTGCTATTTTATGTCAATGAAGTGCGTGGAAATTCAGCATTGGCTTTAGTTAAGATAAAAGATAATAATTTGGCTGCTTGTATTAAGAAAAATGCCGAAAAAAAGCAATGGCAGAGCGCGTCCGATATAACAGAAATAAAATGTCATGGTATGAACATCACCAGTTTAGTTGGGCTAGAATCTTTTGATAGTTTAAAAAAACTGTCCTTGTTCAATAATCAATTGACTAGTGTTGATTTACAAACGTTTAAGCACCTTGAACATATAAATATTGCCAACAATAGGTTGACCAATATTAATATTGTTGGCCTTGCTCAATTAAAAAGTTTATACCTTTTTAAGAACAAACTTATTACGGTTGACTTTAACGGGGTTTCGCAACTTAAAAAAATTCGTATAACCAATAATAAATTAAAAACATTAGATATTTCACCTTTAGTATCCCTTGAAAAAGCGTACTTTTTTGATAATAAATTGGAGGAGTTGATTGTGGCGGGTTTGCCTAAGCTGAAATTTATTGAGTTGAGACAAAACCCGATGCCAGACGAAGTTTACGACCGTTATGACGCCCTTGAAGGTATTACCATTATCCATGACGGTAATGCCGATGATTGGAAATAGCAACTAAGATCTGCGGAGCTTTCAGACAAAATAGTCAGCAAAATTTAACAGAGCCTAAGCTATTAGATGTTGTAAGCTACGGACACAAACCAAGTACTTAAGTTGTGATTCGCTTTGGGGAAATAGTATAAACCCTGCTTGGTGTTATAATCCGCATAGACCAATTTGAACTCCCATTTTCTGGTGGCGCGATACGCTAATTCAAGATCAAATTCATTGCCGATAGTTGAACCATTTTTATAATTTTTGAAGCGATGAAAAACACTCCGCCAGCGCAGTTTTTTATAACGCCCTTGATAGGTTAAATATTGATCTCGTAAGCCTGTTTGCATGCCGTAGCCGGTGAATATATCGGCCCAACCCTGAAATTTATGATTAGTCCCAAGCGGTGTAATGAAGCCTTGCCAGTTATTTTCACTAAGCACTTCTTGACTTAATTGCAGCCGATGGCTTTTATACTGAATACCTGCTTCTAATAAGCTATACCATGCACGGTAATCAACAGGATTATTGTAAGCATTTTGTTGCGCGGCAAACTCGACCGTGTAGCGATATTTTATCTTTTCCGGTTTAAACTCATCGCTAATTCGCACACCCAGAGTATGCGTTGAAAATCGTGTAAGGTCTTTATTTTCAACTGAATAACCATAGCTAACTAAAGAAAGGTTATCTTCGGTTTTATAGGTCAAGTTAACTAAGTGCGCGCTTAAACGGTGTGCTCCTAGTTCGTTTGCTGGACGTTGGTCTATTAGGCCATAGCGAATATCATCTTTGGGGATTGTTGAGGTAGCTTCATGACCAAATATTCTATGAACTTTATTAGTGTAGCTATATTGTAAGTGCCAATTAAGTTGATCGTTGAACTCATAGGTTAAGGCATCAAAACTTTGCGGTGTTTGCCAAAACTCAACAGTGCCAATATGTCGTTCATTATCAAATGCCAATGGCTGTCGCCCTAATGTTATCTGCCAATTGCTGTCACTCGCATATTGTAGGTTAATTTGACTCCAATTAAAGCTTTGCGGGTCGGGAATAGGCGAGGTCGACTTTTTCACCGTAACCGAATTATAGTCGCCATCGTTAAAAGCATAAGCGAGGTTGGGCTCTACTAACAATTGCCATTGTTCATTATGGTCTAGCGTAAAACGAGAAGTTAACTTTAATCGGGTGGTAAACGCTTGGGCATCTTTTAGCCAATTGTCATCAACCTCTTGGAAGCGCGTGCGCATACCAAAGTCGTGCTTGCCAGGAATTTCAGTAGCTATCACATCATGCACAAGCATTATGCTGGCAAATAAGGTAATGAGTACAAGTATCATTTTTCTCTGACAACCGCCTGTGTTGCTGTCAAACAAATATAATCTGAGCGCGCCAAAATAAAATATCTCTTTAAACATCCTGCTTCCATTCTTTTAAACGCACACATAAGCCACGTGAAACGATTACATCACTCGGCTCGCCAATGGCAGAGCCACCCAGTTCTTCAACGGTTACGAGCAATGATTGAGAATCTTTAATTAAGCGCCATTGAGCCGTCGTTAATTGCTGTTCAATAAACTTGTCATTGCTAGGAAGTACACCTAAGCTTCGGGCCTCAAAATCAGTTTTAGACACTACCCATAACTCCAAAGATTGCTCATTGTTTATTGCGGGTGTGCCGACAACATTAACGATTAACTTTTTCGACTCACCATAGGTAGTTGCCACTATATGTGCTTGTCCATCTTGCTCAGTTAAAACAGCAACATAACTAAGGGGATCTGTTTGCTGATCAAAAGGTTTGCTAATAAAGAAGACTATCACACATAGCATTAGCACTGAGAAGGCGCTGGCGTAGCTTGTTACTGGTGACGAAAACCAAGACTTCATCAAGTCGGTAAATGATTGAGCCCAATTAAGTTTACTTTTGTCTTTTTGCTGCTTTTCACAATCTTGTGAAGTACCAACCGCAGCAATATTGAGAGCATTAGTGATATTTTGCCATACATGCTCGCTGGGAGGTAATTCAGCCGTTTGTTTATCAAGACTAACAAAACGCGCTTGCCAATAATGAATGCGCCGGGCTAATGCATCGTTATAAGTAGCTTGTTTCTCTACACCTTGACGCACTTGAGGTGTTAATGTGCCAAGCACATACTGGCTTGCTAAATGCTCTATTATTTGGGTTTTATTATAACGTTTGGGCATTTTTGTTACAGCTGATTGAGGTGTTAATTGTTCAGACATAATTGTAACCTCCCCAAACCACGTCGGATCCAAGATTTAATGGTGTTTGTTGGCTTATCAAAATAATGAGCAATATCATCGCGACTATAACCATATAGATAAGCCATTAAAATACTTTGACTTTGTTTTTGCTCGAGCTTGGCTATGCAGTTATTTAGTGCTTGTTCATTATGTTCACCAAGGCCGGGTTGAAGTGAGTGCTGCTCAATACTGTCTAGCTGCTCCTTCGTTAACTCCATCTCATTAAATTGTACGGTATCTTTTTGATGCCGTCTTAGATCATACCGTAACCTATCATAAGCACGATATCGCACAATAGCAGCTAGCCAGGTAAATGCTTCACTTTTACTGGCCTGATAGTTGTTGCAGTTTTGCCAAATTTGTATAAAAGCTTCTTGCAACACGTCATTGGCGCTATCGACATGACGAGTGATACGATAGGCTATACCATTTAAACGGGCTGAAGTTAGTTGATAAAGCTCACTAAATGCCTGTTTATCACCGTGTTGGCATAAATGCAGAAGACTAACAAGCTTATCGTCACTAGCGTGATTAGACCCAGTATCGACACTCTTTTGCTCAGCCAAATGCACTTTTTCCTTTTTAGCTTTATCAATTTGATAA
>MAAB01038318.1_pt1 | contig 29155 bp, 30 predicted proteins | sample 1115991 | NCBI WGS metagenome assembly MAAB01 (sample SAMN04961124, study PRJNA320927) | seawater metagenome | isolation source: sample BD02T18 sea water enriched with oil for 18 days | place: USA:Gulf of Mexico | collected 2013-07-27
AACATCGCTCCCCAGGGGGCGTTAAATATTTTCAACGCTTGACTAGCTACATCCAACTGCCAAACCTTTGTATCAGTCCCCTCTAAAACGGCTGCCAGCTTTTCTTCACTCAAACGCAGCGCACGACGCAGTTGTCTATTTTGTTGCTCGAGTTGATCTAGCTGTATTTGCCATTCGGTCGACGCGGCTTGTTTTTGATCCATAAATTCCAATAACTATGTTCATTCTACACAGTGCAAACTAACCGATATGAACTTAACCAGAGCCAAACAATACTCGATTCTACTCAGTCGGTTAGACAGGCATAAAAAAAGCGCCAACAGCGCTTTTTTTGCAATTAACTATTACTTCTTAATCCGATATTCCGCCGAGCGGGCATGTGCGGTAAGCCCTTCACCACGGGCCAGTACAGAAGCTATAGGCCCGACTTCTGAGGCACTTTGCTCACTAAAGAAAACAATCGAAGAGCGCTTTTGAAAATCATAAACCCCCAGCGGAGAAGAAAACCTGGCAGTTCCTGAGGTTGGCAACACGTGATTGGGGCCAGCGCAATAATCGCCAAGTGCCTCGGCCGTGTAACGACCCATAAAAATAGCACCGGCGTGTCGGATAGAACCCAGTAGGGCCTGCGGATCTGCAACAGACAATTCCAGATGCTCGGGCGCGATTGCGTTACTCACAGCAACGGCCTGATCTAAATCATCGACCAGAATAAAAGCAGCGCGATTATTGATCGACTGCTGGATAATGGTTTTTCGCTCCATCTCTGGCAGGAGTTTTTGCATGGCCGCTTCGACACTGTTCATATACTGCGCATCCGCGCAAACCAAAATCGATTGTGCCTGTTCATCGTGTTCAGCTTGAGAAAACAAATCCATCGCCAGCCACTGCGGATCGGTTTGCCCATCACCAATCACCAATATTTCCGAGGGTCCGGCGATCATGTCGATGCCCACTAAACCAAAAACAGCTTTCTTCGCCGTGGCCACAAAAATATTACCTGGACCGGTAATTTTATCGACTTTAGGCACAGTTGAAGTGCCGTAAGCGAGTGCGGCTATCGCCTGCGCCCCGCCAATAGTAAAGACCTGATCGACACCAGCAATTGCCGCCGCCGCTAACACCAGATCATTTAGTTCGCCATTGGGGGTTGGAACTACCATGATAATCTCAGCGACACCAGCCACTTTGGCGGGGATTGCATTCATCAATACCGAAGAGGGATAAGAGGCCTTGCCTCCAGGCACGTAGATGCCGACTTTATCTAAAGGCGTTACTTTCTGCCCCAGCACAGTGCCATCATCTTCCTGGTACTGCCAGGAGGAGTCTGCCTGACGCTCGTGAAAGCGCCGAATTCGCTCGGCCGCTTTGGTCAGTGCATCACGCTCGCTTTCAGGAATTCTCTTTAATGCGCCCTGCAATTGCTCTGAACTCAGCTGCAACTCAGACATTGTGCTTACATCAGTGTTGTCAAATTTATTGGTGTACTCGATAATCGCCTGATCACCGCGTTTGCGTACATCCTGCAAAATGTCATCAACTATCCGATTAACATTGGTATCGGAGACTGACTCCCAGGCCAGCAACTGCTGCAACTGAGCGTCGAAGCTGTCGCTGTTGGCATCTAACCTCTTTATATCCAGGTTCATTAACTCACCTCAACAGCGCTGCGACGCTCCAGTATCGCCTGGGAAAGCATATCCAGAATAGGTTGGATCTGACGGTATTTAAGCTTCATTGGCGCCTGGCCTACGACTAGGCGCGAGCTGACGTTAGCAATAAAATCCATCTGCTCTAAGCCGTTGGCAGTTAAGGTATTACCGGTATCAACGATGTCGACGATGCGATCGGCAAGGCCCATAATGGGTGCAAGTTCCATTGCGCCATACAGCTTTATAACGTCGATCTGTTGACCTTGACTGGCAAAATATCGCTTGGCGATGTTGACAAACTTAGTCGCCACTTTGATCCGCCCGTGCAACTCTGGCGCTCCCTTAAGCCCGGCAACCATCAATTTACACTTGGCTATTTCCAGATCCAGAGGTTCGTAAAGGCCTTTACCACCGTGTTCCATTAATACATCTTTTCCGGCGATACCCATGTCGGCACCCCCGTATTCGACGTATGTGGGAACATCAGTTGCCCGTATGATAACCAGTTTTATGTTGGCATGATTAGTATCAAAAATAAGTTTACGGCTACTGAATATGTCTTCAGCGGGGATAATGTTCGCAGTTTCCAACAGTGGAAGTGTCTCTTTCAATATCCGCCCTTTAGATAGCGCTATTGTCAGTTGCTGTTTTTTCATGATATTCCTAATAATGCCAGTTCTTAGTCGCCGGTAATCTATACCGGCGCACTGTGTTGTCAGCTTACTTAAGTTGCCTTACTTGGACTTATTCTGGTGATTTTACCACCGAGTCCCTGAAACTTTTCTTCAATGTTTTCGTAGCCGCGATCTATATGGTAGATACGATCAATCAGCGTCTCTCCCTGTACCACCAGCGCCAGCATTACCAAACTTGCAGAAGCTCTTAAATCTGTGGCCATCACCGGCGCTCCACGCAATTGCGTGCAGCCTTCAATTGAGGCAGTATTGCCATCAATTAAGATCTTAGCGCCCATGCGAATCATTTCCTGCATATGCATGAAACGATTTTCAAAGATCGTCTCTTTAATATGACTAGTACCTTCTGCAACGCAGTTCATCGCCGCAAATTGGGCCTGCATATCAGTGGGGAAAGCCGGGTAAGGCGCAGTGGTAATATTCACCGCTTTAGGCCTTTTTCCTTGCATATCCAAGCTAATCCAGTCATCTCCGGATTCGATAGTAGCACCCGCTTCAATAAGCTTTTGCAATACCGCCTCTTGGATATCTGGACGAGTCGCGGTTGTTGTCACTTTACCGCCAGACATTGCCGCGGCGACCAAAAAAGTACCCGTCTCGATGCGATCCGGGACTACAGAGTGCTCAGCACTGTGCAATTCTGCTACGCCGTTAACAATGATTGTATCTGTACCTGCACCGCTGATATCGGCACCCATGCTAATCAAGCACTGCGCTAAGTCTGTGACTTCTGGCTCTTTAGCGGCGTTCTCGATAATTGTCTGGCCCTGGGCCAAGGTTGCCGCCATTAAAATATTTTCAGTGCCAGTCACTGTAACTGTGTCAAAAAATATGGTGGCGCCTTTTAAACGGCCATCACTCGTGGCGCGGATGTAACCTTCCTCAACCACTATCTTTGCACCCATAGCTTCCAGACCACGGATATGCAGATCTACGGGTCTGCTACCAATCGCACAACCGCCGGGAAGTGATACTTCCGCCTCGCCAAAATGCGCCAAAAGTGGCCCCAATACTAAAATAGAGGCACGCATGGTTTTAACTAATTCGTAGGGAGCGCTGTAACTGTCGATACTACTGCTGTCAATACAGACCTGCATATCCGCCTTGCGCTCAACAGATACTCCCATGCGGCCAATAAGTGCCAGCATAGTATTAACATCGTGCAGTGCCGGAAGGTTACTGATAGTCAGTGGGCCTTTTACCAGCAGTGCAGCTGCAATAATAGGCAGCGCAGCATTTTTAGCACCGGAAATACGTACTTCACCTTGAAGACACTTACCGCCTTCGATTAAAAACTTATCCATGATTCATTAATGCCTTTAGTCTTGAAGTTTCTGCCACTGGGCTGGGGTATAAGTTTTAATCGTTAACGCGTGAATACTGCCATCGGCAATTTGCTCGTTAACACATTGATAAACCAATTGCTGACGCTTTACCGGTAACAAGCCATTGAATACATCACTGACCACGGTAACTTCGAAATTGCATCCTTCACCCGCAGTAATAACTGAGGCTTCAGGGATATGAGATTCGATAATATGCTTCACTTCTGCCGCTTGCATTTAACACTCCAAGTATTTTGTTGGTGATAACTGTACTCTGACATAGACATCTCTTTAGCTGCAGCCTGAAATAGGTAACATACAATGCGATCTAACTTATCTGAAGATTGGCACTAGTGTAATGTCGCGACTAATCAGTTTGCTCGCAGCAGCTGAATTGGCCACTAAGAGACAAGATTGTTCTGAATATTCTCAATACAGAGAGCACAGTTTTATAAAGTACGCAGATGATAACGAAATTACCTAAAAAAGGCGATGCGGCAGGGTGAATTTATCTATTAATAAATAAAAAGCTGTAGATTAAAATGAATTTGGCGAATCCGTTACTCAGCTAAGAGAAAAGTTTGGTCTCCTACCAGGTTTAACTCCGACCGGAACACGGTGCAATGAAGTTCTAGGCAAACAGTGAGTCGACACCGACCGACTCAGCGATTAACACCATCTCTGGTGGTACATTTTTATAACTTACGGCAAACCCGCCTGTCATCATCCGCTCAATACTCAAACACAGCGCAAGTGAGGCTGTATCAACTTTGGCCACGTCCACAAAATCAACCTCAAGATCACGTGCAAATGCCTGGGGCAACTTTTTTACAGCGCAGTGCAAAGCCTGCACAGTGGCAAAGGTTAGGTCTCCACTGATGGATAGTATCTGCTGATTTAAATTTACTTGGCTGGCCATTATTACCTTACGATATTTTAAATAGAGCTTACAATTTTAAACGGGGGCAGGCCCTACGGCATAAATAAATTTGTGCGGGCCTGCAGCCACTATTTTTTGGACATTTTCGCTGACCACTGGGCGATAGCAGCTGAGACATCTCCCTTAGTGTTTTGCGCAATATTGGAAAATTGGTTTTTAAAGGTTACACGTAAATTAAAGCCATCTAGAACAATATTAACTAATTTCCACTGTTCATCTGTTTTGACCATGTAATTAACAATACTGTAGGCCTTGCCATCTTCTGAAAGCACTTTGACAGTGACTTTTTGCTTGTCCGGTTTAGGACTAACACTGCGTGGCTCAATTACCTCATAGGCCTTAATATTAAAGCTTACTAAAGTTTTGGCATAGGTTTTAATCAGCGTTCTTCTGAACACTTGCGCAAAATCCAGCTTGTCTTGTGCCGACGCCCGACGGTAGTATTTACCCATAACTATTTTGGCTATGTAGGGGTAATCGACGGTGTCTTGCGTCACTTGTGCTAATGCCAGATACAAAGGTTCCAGATCGGCATCGACGTCACCCCGATAGGGAGAGACTTTAGCGAGCATCTCCTCAATTGACTGCTCTACTTCGTCAGCTGCCTGTTGCCAGTCAGCCATTACTGGGACACTTACTGTTAGCAGCAGTATTAAACCGCTGATTAGCCCTTTAATTTTCATCACTAGTCTCAATCACTCACTTACTTTATTAAATAAAAACTTGCCAATTAACTCTTCAAGCACCAACGCCGATTGACTGTCTTCAATAACACCGCCCTCAGAGAGTACTTCTTCTTCAGCGCCGACTGACAGACCTATATACTTGCCGCCGAGTAATCCTGAAGTCAAGATCTGCACTGAGCTATCGATACTCAGATAGTCGACCTCGGAAAATATCTTCATTTCCACCACCGCCGTTAACATCTGCGGATCGAGTTTTATACTGCTTACAGTGCCAATTTGCACCCCTGCCAGAGTGACTTCAGCCTTGTTAGATAACCCACCAATATTGTCAAAGTGGGCATAAATTTTATAGGTATCTTGCTTGGTGCCAGACAGACCACTGACGGTCATCGCCAGGGCCAAAGCAGCTAACAAACCACAAACCACAAACAAACCCACTAAAATCTCGATAGTGCGTGTGCGCATATTTAAACTCTCCAAACATCAAAACAAATTCTAAGGCTAAGCTAACCACCTAGTTACAAAAAAGCACGACGGCAAAGTCACTGTTTAAATATTGCCAAACATCAATGCCGTCAATACAAAATCTAATGCCAATATCATTAGCGATGAATAAACCACAGTTCTGGTCGTCGCCTGCGAGATGCCCTCGGAGGTGGGTATAGACTCCAATCCTTGATACACAGCTATCCAAGTAATGACGAAGCCAAATACCAGCGACTTAATCACACCGTTAAGCACATCATCGTAAAAATCTACCGACGACTGCATCACCGACCAAAAAGAACCGCTGTATACACCTAACCAATCAATACTCACTACCGCCCCGCCATAGATACCGACTATCGCAAAAATCATCGATAATAATGGCATCGAAATAAAGCCGGCCCAAAGCCTGGGAGCAACAATTCTGCGCAGTGGATCAACACCTATCATTTCCAGTGAAGCTAATTGTTCTGTAGCTTTCATCAAACCAATTTCAGCGGTAATTGCAGAGCCTGCCCGACCGGCAAACAACAACGCCGTGACTACCGGCGCCAACTCACGCACTAAACTCAGTGCCACCATCTGCCCGACCGCATCTTCAGAGGCGAAATCAACCAATATAGTATAACCCTGAAGCCCCAATACCATGCCAATAAAGAGCCCGGACACAACGATGATCAACAGTGATTTTACTCCGACGCTGTACAACTGTTTGACCAGCAAAGGAAAGCTATTACCTGGCTGTGGCCACACTAGCAATGCATGCAGCAAAACAAAAGTTGCCCGGCCAAAGCCCGCCAGTTTTTCTATACAGATTCGACCTGTAACTGCCAGAGTTTCCAGCATATAAATAAACGCCCTCAAATAAAATTATTGATCAAGTTAACCGGTTAACTCATCCATCAAAGCAACACTGGGATAGTGAAACGGAACCGGCCCATCAGGGTAGCCATGGATAAATTGCTGCACTTTCTCACAACTTGAGTCGCGTATTTCCCTCGCAGTCCCCTGCGCTATTACCTCCCCATCGGCCAATATGCAAATGTAATCAGCAATACTCAAAGTCTCTTGAATATCGTGGGAAATAATCACACTGGTGTGCCCCAGCGATTGATTTAGCTTTTTAATCAAAGTCACTAAAACCCCCATACCTATAGGGTCCTGACCGGCAAAGGGCTCATCATACATAACAATTTGTGGATCCAGGGCGATAGCTCGCGCCAGTGCAACTCTTCTGGCCATGCCCCCTGACAACTCGCTGGGCATCAGTGTTATGGCCCCGCGCAATCCGACCGCCTGCAACTTCAACAGCACTACATCACGGATCAATTCACTGTTCAGATCGGTATTCACCTGCAGCGGGAAAGCGACGTTTTCAAATACCGTCATGTCGGAAAACAAGGCACCACTTTGAAACAACATGCCCATGTTTTTTCGCAGAGAGAACAATTCTGACCTGGGCAGAGAGTGAACATCTGTCCCCTGTACCAATACATTGCCAGAATCAGGAGTTAGCTGCCCGCCTATCATTTTTAGCAGTGTCGTTTTACCGGTACCCGAAGGCCCCATAATAGCGGTGATTTTACCTTTGGGAATGCTGATATTAATATCTTTAAATATACAGCGATCAGCGCGATGAAACTTTAAATGGCTAATCTGTATAACATTCTCACTAACACTCAAACCAACTTCTCCAATCTAGATTTAGCAAGTAAACTAACACTTTTAAACCTTCGCATCTGTATGTCTATGTATGTATGTGTTTTTAACGCACTTGTGCCACATTTTGATGCACGACAAACAAGCGCCATAGCCACCTGAGCACATCAAAATGCTGTGATTAAATTAAAGCGACAGTTATTACTATAGGTAGCACTTTAAAAATAGCCAATCCAGAACAACAGATCCCAATATCGCGAGCGCGAGCTATCGAGGCCGGAAAAATTTAAAGCGAGAAATTATAGCACCAGCACTACCAATAAAACAGCGCCTTAGCACATATATCTAGTACTAATGACTGTTTTCACTTGCACCTCTGAGCAGTTCTGGTTTAATAGCAATTTTCCAGTCTTGAGTACTAAAAAAACACACTATGTTATATCCCATTATCAGTCTTGTTATCGGCTTAGTTGTTCTTGTATGGAGCGCCGATAAATTTGTTCTCGGCGCCGCCTCTACCGCAAAAAACTTTGGCATGTCGCCACTACTGATAGGATTAACTATCGTCTCTTTCGGCACTTCAGCACCGGAAATCCTCGTATCCATCATGGCCACTGTTAGCGACACCGGAAGCTTAGCCATCGGCAATGCTATTGGATCCAACATCGCCAACATTGCTTTAGTACTAGGTGCTACCGCACTGATTGCACCACTGCCGGTTAAAAACACAGTGCGCAGCAAAGAGATGCCTCTGATGCTGGCGGTAACGGTGCTCGCCGGTGTACTGCTATTCAATCTACAGCTGGACACCCTGGACAGCATACTGCTATTTATTGCACTGGCGATATCTCTGGTGATGTTTGCCCGCTTTCAAAAAGGGCTGCATGACCCGGCGGCCGATGAAGAAGAGATTGTCGACATGAGCACTCTTCGCAGCATTCTATGGTTGTTACTGGGATTGGGGCTGCTGATTGCCAGCTCTAAAGCTCTTGTTTGGGGGGCCACTGAAATTGCTGTAACACTCGGGGTCTCTGATTTAGTGATCGGCCTTACTATCGTTGCCATAGGCACGAGTTTGCCAGAATTAGCGGCCTCCATCAGCAGCGCGTTGAAGGGACACCACGATATAGCCATCGGCAACATTATCGGCTCCAATATTTTCAATTTGGGCGCCGTAATGGCTATCCCGGGGCTGGTTTCTCCAATCGTTTTAGACGCGCAAGTATTTAACCGAGACTTTCTATTGATGTTGGCACTGAGCGCGCTACTCTTAGTCTTTTGCTACATGCGCAAGCCCGCCGCCGTCAAACGCCCTGAAGGTGCGGCACTGCTAGGCATCTATGGTGGCTATATGTTAATTTTATACCTCACATCGGTATAACTCAGTTGGATCATAAAATGTCACAACCAAACGCCTATTTGCATTCAGCCCGAAAAACGATTCAGCTTGAGGCCCAGGCGGTAGGAGACCTACTGGATTTACTCGACGACAATTTCAGCGCCAGCTGTGATGCTATCCTCTCCTGCAAGGGCCGGGTAATAGTGACAGGCATGGGCAAGTCAGGACATATAGGCTGCAAAATTGCCGCCACTTTGGCCAGCACCGGCACCCCGGCTTTTTTTGTCCATCCAGGGGAAGCCAGCCACGGTGATATGGGCATGATCACTACACAGGATGTACTACTGGCGCTCTCTAACTCTGGAGAAGCAACAGAAATAAAAGCGATATTGCCATTGATCAAGCGCATGGCTATTCCGTTGATCAGTATCACTTCCTACCCTGATTCGACCATAGCGCAAATGTCAGACTACAATTTAAACACCGGGGTTCAGACTGAAGCTTGCCCACTGAACTTAGCACCTACCTCGAGCACTACTGCGCAGCTCGCCATTGGCGACGCTTTGGCCCTGGCACTCTTGGATGCCAAAGGGTTTAATGCAGAAGACTTCGCTTTCTCCCACCCCGGGGGCTCCCTGGGACGAAAACTTCTGCTGAAGGTTGAAGATGTGATGCATCAGGGAGAATTTATCCCCAAAGTGTTCTCTGATACCACAATCACCGATGCATTGCTCGAAGTCACCAAAAAGCGCCTCGGCATGACCACAGTCACAGATCAACAAGGTGTACTTGTCGGTATATTTACCGACGGGGATCTGCGCCGGGCACTTGACACTGATATCGACCTCAAAACCACTGACATAGAACAAGTAATGAGCAAAAACACTAGAGTCATTGATGCCAACGCACTGGCTGCTGAGGCCCTGTCGATCATGCAAAATAACGGCATAGGGCAATTGGTTGTGGTAGATGAATTCAACAAACCTATTGGTGCACTTAACATGCAAGACTTACTCACTGCGGGAGTCCTCTAATTGAAACGTATCTCAAACCCGGCGCTGTCAGATAGAGCGCGACAGGTTAAATTGGCAGTATTTGATGTCGACGGTATTATGACAGACGGCAGCTTATTCTTGCTCAGTGATGGCAGTGAAATCAAAACCTTCAATACTTTGGATGGACTGGGGCTTAAATTACTGCAAAACAATGGCATCCAGACAGCCATAATCACCGGCCGCTCTTCACCACAAGTTGAACAGCGCGCGGCCTCCTTAGGGGTCAATTACTTACTACAGAGTCGCGACGATAAATTGCAGGCACTCAAGGAAATATGCAGCGACAGCGGACATACACTGCAACACTGTGCCTATATCGGTGATGACCTTCCAGATCTGGCGGCAATCAGAGCCGTGGGCTTTGGCGCTACTGTCCCCAACGCCCACCCGCTTCTTCTAGAGCAAGCAGATTGGTGCACAAGCCGTTTCGGCGGCAAAGGTGCGGCCCGGGAGTTTTGCGAAGCAATCTTAGAGGCACAAAACTTGTTAGATAACATTTACAACGAGTACCTTTAATGGTATTTGCCCGGCGCCAAGTTCGCCTCGCAATTGCACTGCTGCTGGTAATAGCAGTAGTAGTAAGCTGGTCTGTGTTTGACAATGGTCCCTCTAGATCTGCCAAGCCAAATCCAGATGAGGCGACTGATATCGACTTTTTCATTGTCGATGCTGACTTTAAGGCCTTCGATAGCGACGGCCAGCTAAGTCAAACTGCCACATCTCCCGAAGTAAAACACTTCAGACAAAGCCAGCAGAGCACAATGCTGACCCCTGAGATCATCAGCTTTCAAAACAGTCAGAAATCCGCGACCATTACGAGCCAAAGTGCAATCGTCGACGACAGCAGTGACACGGTCATATTCATCACTAAAGTATTAGTCACAAGTTTTAAAGATACTGCGGCTGATAGTTTTTTAAACACCCAAATTTTACACTACAACCGCAGCAGCAATAGTATCTTCAGTGAAGAACACGTTGAATTTACAGATATTTTAGGTAATATCACCACTGCTACTGGCCTATTTGCCGATATCCAGTTGAATACTCTAGAATTGAAAAATAACGTCAAAGGGAAATTTCATGCTCAATAAATTGCAGTCCAGTTCATTTTTGACCCTTGCCAGCACTTCTGTAAACAGCAAATTAAAACAAATTCTTCAGCTGACTCTGGTCCTGCTTGCCGCCTACACGGGTTCGGCTCTGGCACTTCCTGGGGACCGCCAGCAGCCCATAGATGTCGTCGCTGACAATGCGGTAATGAATGACAAAACAGGGATCACCGTACTAACCGGTAACGTTAAAATAGTTCAGGGAACTATGTTGATGACCGCCGATCGCCTGGAAATATTTCGCGACGCTAAAGGGGATATCAATAAAATGATAGGCACAGGTAAACCCGCCTATTTCACTCAGCAACAGCAGCCTGAGCAACCCTATTCAAAGGCGTGGGGCAAGCATATGCTGTACTCAGTCGCCAAGCAAACAGTGACCATCACTGGCAACGCCAGAGTCGAGCAACTGCAAGATAAGTTCACCGGTTCAACGGTCATTTACCACATGGACAAGGCGATAGTTAATGCAATCGGCGGCAAACAGCGTGTGAAGATGATCATCCAGCCAAAAGGCAACAAATAAGTTATGAAGTTATCGGCTAAAAGCCTCGCTAAATCCTATAAACGTCGCCCTGTTGTTCGCGACGTCAGCATTGAGATCAGCAGCGGTGAAGTCATTGGTTTACTGGGCCCAAACGGGGCGGGGAAAACCACCTGTTTTTACATGATTGTCGGTCTGGTTAACGCCGATCACGGAGAAGTAACTCTGGATGGGAAAAACCTGACCGCTATGGCAATGCATGAGCGTGCCAGAAGCGGCGTTGGCTATCTACCTCAAGAGCCATCAATCTTTCGTAAACTCAGCGTAGAGGATAATATCTTAGGCATTTTAGAAATGCGCAAAGATCTCGACCGCTCCCAGCAAAGATCTAAAATGGAATCCCTGTTAGAGGAATTCAATATCCAACATATCCGCAAAAACATGGGTATGAGCTTATCTGGAGGCGAGCGTCGCAGGGTTGAAATAGCCAGAGCACTAGCCACTGAGCCCAAGTTTATCCTGCTGGATGAGCCATTCGCCGGGGTAGATCCGATTTCCGTCAATGATATTAAGCAAACTATTTTGCATTTACAGTCAAAAGGTATAGGGATTTTAATTACCGACCACAATGTCAGAGAGACTTTAGATATTTGTGAAAAAGCCTATATTGTTAATGATGGTTTTATTTTGGCCTCCGGAACTCCCACCGAGATATTAAACAATGAGCAAGTAAAAAAGGCATATTTAGGCGATAAGTTTTCCCTGTAAATATTAACTGGCACATTGCATTCAAAGCATTTTAGAGTATCTTTATAGCTTATATGAAACAAACTTTAGAGTTAAAAATTGGGCAGCACTTGTCCATGACCCCACAATTGCAGCAGGCAATTCGCCTTCTGCAACTCTCATCCCTTGATCTGCAACAGGAAGTTCAAGAAGCTCTCGATAGCAACCCCCTATTAGATACCGCAGAAGACGAAACCCGCAGCGACAAAGCCACACAATCTTTAGATGACAAAGAGCGCGAGCAAATACAATCTGTCAATAGCCAAGGGACAGATTCTGCCCCTGCAGAGGGGGTCGTGCAAAATAGCGAAGCCGAATTAACGGCAACCGATGACACCGCCGAGCAATGGAATAACGATATTCCGGTGGAACTTGCCACAGACAGTAATTGGGATGACACTTTTCAGCACGGTCCCAGCACCAGTAATAGCCATAGCGACCCCAGCACTATGGAGTCCAACGACACTACTGAGGAAAGCTTACAGGACCATTTGAATTGGCAGTTAAACCTGACACCTATGACCCAGACCGATCAGGTGATTGCACAGAGCATCATAGACGGCATAGATAACGACGGTTACCTGCGGATAGAGCTAGATGAAATCTTTCAACAATTTCAATTCAGCGGCAATCTTGAACTGCAAGAAATTGAGCTGGATGAGATTGAAGTTGTTCTTAGGCGTATCCAACAGTTCGAACCGGCAGGTATCGCCGCCCGCGATCTGAGTGAGTGCCTGAGAATTCAACTGCGTCAGTTGCCTGCAGATACAGAGCATTTAGAAACTGCCAGTAAAATAGTTGATCAGTACATACAACTGCTGGGCAGTCACGATTATAAGACCTTGATGCGTAAAATGCGCTTATCTGAAAAGCAATTGCAGCAGAGTATCGCCCTGATTCTGACGCTCAATCCACAGCCCGGGGCCAGCATTACCCCCAATACCGCTGAGTACATTATCCCCGATGTCTTTGTAGAGAAAATAGAAGGCTACTGGCAAGTGAGACTCAACGGCGATAACAAGGTCAATTTGAAGATCAACAACACTTATGCAGGTCTGATAAAACGTGCGGATAATAGTGATGACAATAATTACTTAAAAAATCACCTGCAGGAAGCCCGCTGGTTGATTAAAAGCATCCAGAGCAGGTACGATACCTTATTAAAGGTATCTCAACAGATACTTGAGCGGCAACTGGATTTTTTTGAATTTGGTGAAATGGCCATGAAACCTATGGTTTTGCAGGACATCGCCGAGGTGGTAGAAATGCATGAATCAACAATATCCAGAGCCACCACACAAAAATACATGCATACTCCCAATGGCATATTTGAATTAAAATACTTTTTTTCCAGCCATGTAAGTACCAGTGATGGCGGCGCCGCCTCCTCTACTGCTATTCGGGCGCTGATAAAAAAGATTTTGACCACAGAAAACCCAGTGAAACCATTAAGTGATAACAAAATAGCTAAACTACTAGGAGACGAGGGAATAAACGTAGCTAGACGCACCATAGCAAAATACCGCGAATCTATGGGCATTGCTCCATCGAATGAGCGTAAACGTTTGCTGTAAAGTAATATTCAATTAAAGATATAAAGGAGATTTTTATGCAAATCAACGTAACTGGACACCATGTAGATCTCACGGAACCACTGCACGAATATATACATTCAAAGATTGAAAGACTAGAGCGACATTTTGATAACATTACTAACGTACAAGTTACACTGAGTATAGAAAAAACCAGACACAAAGCAGAGGCAAATCTGCACTTATCAGGCAAAGAAATATTTGCCTCCGATGAGCAAGAGCATATGTATGCTGCCATAGACGGCCTATCTGACAAGCTGGATCGTCAGATAATTCGCCATAAAGAAAAACTCAAAAGCCACAAATAACGTAACTAAATACTATGCCTATAATTGATTTACTATCCTGCGACCTTGTCATTCACGATCTCAAGGCAGGGAGTAAAAAACGTACACTAGAACATATAAGCAACATCATCAGTGACTGCACCGATACCGCATCCCAAGATGCAATATTTAGCGGTTTAATCGAAAGAGAGAGACTAGGCAGTACGGGTATAGGTGAAGGCGTAGCTATACCCCACTGCCGCCTCGATGAGCTGGACAAAGCAGTGGGCTTGTTTATTAAATTATGCCAGCCTATTGATTTTGATGCCATCGACAGAGAACCTGTCGATCTGGTTTTTGCCTTGGTGGTTCCCGCCGACAGCTGCGACCAGCACTTAAATACACTGGCAGAATTGGCTGAGCTTTTTAGTGTTAAAGCCAACCGAGATACACTGCGTCAGTGCCAGGATAGCCAGAGCCTCTATAGACAACTCGTCAGCTTAAGTAACTAGCCACACAAATAGAATCGGTAAAGTAAACCACTGTTTACATGCTCTTTATTTTAAAGTTATAGTATTAAGAAATGCGAGGTGGATATTGTGAAACTGATTATCATCAGCGGTAGGTCTGGTTCCGGAAAAAGTACCGCTATTCAGGTGCTAGAAGATATAGGTTTTTACTGTATCGATAACTTACCCGCCGCCTTGCTCCCAGAGACCATCAATTATTTATTAAGCTCCTGTGATCAGGATTTAATTGCCCCCAGCACTGAGCAAACAGATCACTCGGCCCTTGCTAGCCACCCCGCAAGACATGACAAAATAGCGTTGTGTATTGATGCCAGAAACCCCTTCAGGCACCTGGAACAGCTACCGGGAATTATCTCTACTCTCAAGTCAGGTAAAGATAATTTTGAAATCGACTTTATCTATTTAGATGCCAGTGATGAAACCTTAATTAAGCGCTATAGCGCCACCAGGCGCCGTCACCCTATGGCGGACCAAGTGCAAGGGCTAAAGTCATCAATTGAATATGAGAATACCGTTCTTTCAGCGATTGCCGATTTAGCGTCAATGAGGGTAGATACCACGCATTTATCACTGTATCAATTGCGCGACGTGATTAAATTGCGAGTGGCCGAGCGCACCGAACAAAACCTATCTCTGCAATTTTTATCCTTTGGTTTTAAACATGGTGTACCTTTAGATGCAGACATTGTTTACGATTTACGTATCTTGCCCAACCCCTATTGGATAGCTGAGCTCAGATCTTTCAATGGCATGGAGCAACCGGTAATGAGCTTTCTGGAAAAACAGCCGCTGGTCACTGAAATGATTACAGACATTAAAACTTACATAGAAAAGTGGCTACCGCATTTTCGCACCAATAACCGCAGCTATATCACTATTGCACTGGGATGTACCGGGGGGCAACACAGATCGGTGTATATTGCAGAACAACTTACTGGCCATTTCCGCCCGCTTATGGATAATGTATCAGTCTATCACCGTGAAATAAAACGCTGATAGTTTAAACCTTGCAAATGATTATAGGATGTTAAGCATGCCTGCTGTAGATATTGAAATAATAAATAAATTGGGATTACATGCAAGGGCAGCCTCAAAACTTGTCTCAGTCACTAGCAAATTCTCCTGCGACATCACCATTGCAAAAGGCGATAAAGTCGTAGATGCGAAAAGTATTATGTCGGTGATGATGCTCGCTGCCAATAAAGGTACCTCCCTGATCATCAATACCCAAGGCGAGGACCAGTCCCAAGCCCTTGAAGCCATCACTCTATTGATCAATAACCGCTTTGATGAAGAGGAATAGTTGCTCAGGCTATTAAATTAAAGCCAATGCCAGGCTTAGTTATTGAGCTATAATTTTTACACCCATACTCATACCTGCCAGAGTTAAATTAAGCATGAATCAACAGCGAAGCTTTTCTGAACTAGACAGATTAACGCAAGCTTTGGATAGTGGTGCCTTTCAACAAATACGCTTTACTTTAAACAACACTCTGCAAGCAGTTGAAGTTGCCCAGCTGCTGGAAAAATCTCCTCCCAAAGAGCGCCGTATACTCTGGCAGCTGATTCATCGCGACAATGAGGGAGCGGTGCTGCAGCATCTCAGTGATGACATTCAGGCAGATATATTATCGCGTATGGACCACTCCCGGGTACTGGCGATTGCCGATTCACTGGATACCGATGATTTAGCTGACTTACTGCAACAGCTCCCCGATAAAGTGATGCGCGAGCTGCTGAAGGTAATGGACAAGCAGAACCGCGAGCGAGTTGAGCAAGTACTGTCTTTTCCTGAGGACACAGCCGGCGGTTTGATGAACACTGACACTGTCACTATCAGACCTGATATTAGTGTTGAAACAGTACTCAGATACATACGTCGCCACGATGAAATCCCGGAGATGACAGACAGCCTATTTGTTATCAGCAGACGCAAGCAGTCCTACATAGGAATCTTGCCACTGACTAAACTATTGGTCAGCAACCCCGATATGACTGTACGGGAAATCATGATCACCGACATCGAGCCGATTGCGGCGAGTATGCCTGATCATGAAGTCGCATTATTATTTGAACAACATGATTTAGTTTCGGCGCCTGTGGTAGACTCCAGCGGAAAATTGTTAGGCCGTATCACTATCGATGATGTCGTCGATGTCATTCGTGAAGATGCCGATCACTCGCTGATGAGTATGGCGGGATTAGATGACGATGAAGATACCTTTGCCCCCGTCTGGAAGACCAGCAAAAGAAGAGCAGTATGGCTTGGAATAAACCTAATGACCGCCTTTATTGCATCGGCGGTGATCGGGATATTTCAAGATACCATTGACAAAGTGGTCGCCCTTGCCGTGTTGATGCCGATAGTGGCCTCTATGGGCGGGATTGCCGGTAGCCAAACGCTCACCCTGATTATCAGAGCACAGGCCCTGGATCAAGTAGAAAAGGCCAATGCCGCCTGGTTAGTGCGCCGCGAATTGATGGTTGGCGCGCTCAATGGATTACTTTGGTCTGTTGTGGTCGCCGGGGTCGCAGTTCTATGGTTTGAAGATTATACTATAGGTCTGATCATTGGCCTGGCAATCATAATCAATTTAATAGTGGGTACTTGTTCAGGGTCACTATTACCTATACTGCTAAAAGCGAAAGGGATTGACCCGGCCCTCGCCGGTGGAGTTGTTTTAACTACGATCACAGACGTGATAGGATTCCTGGCATTTTTAGGCCTGGCTACATATTTTTACGGATAAACAAATGACAAACGACAAATTCGATACAATAGAAGACGAAGATGATGATTGGATAAGCCGATCATCACTAAAACGAGATGCAGAGGCACTGCAAATATTAGGTGCCAGGCTGATCGATCTCAAGCCAGCTCAGCTGGATAAAATTGTCATGGACGAAGCCCTGCGTCTGGCCGTTGACGAGGGCAAGCGCCTCAAGCCTAGAAGTGGAGCGATGAAGCGCCATCATCAATACATAGGCAAGCTGATGCGCTTTGAAGATGCCGAAGAGATTGAGCTGGGAATAAACGGTTGTGATATGGCACATGATGAATACAACAAAGTATTTCATCGCCTCGAGCGCTGGCGCGACAGATTGCTAAACAACGACGAGGGGATGCTGGAAGTTATTTTGAATGAATATCCACAGACTGATATTCAATACCTCAGACAGCTAATCCGCAATACCCAAAAAGAGATTGCTGCTGCTAAGCCCCCTCTTACAGCGAAAAAACTCTTTAAATACCTAAGAGAGCTAGAGGGCTGTTAAGCAGCCTTGCTAATCTGGGGGAGCATCTATCTTCCCCTATTTCTACTCAAAGCTGCTCAATGGCAACTGCTGCAGAGCATTAACTCCTCTTGTTGTTCAGTTCAATTCGGGCCATCAAATCATTAATCATTCTCGTAGCCCCGGCTTGGATTATTTTTTGCCATTAGTTGGCCTTATATTCGGCTCTAACCAAGAACCAGACACTTGGTAGCGTAACGCCGTTAGCTTAGCCAGTTTCTTACCCAATAATTTATCGATGATAAAGGCGATGCCAGCAACTTGTGGAGTCGCTAATAGCAGCGCGGCGATAGGCGCATTACTGGTCAGCGGAATAGCGACCAGCATTTTTTGTTGCAGCGTCTGGTCGGTGAAATTAATAGTCCCCGACATTTCTACATTGGCTGAGCTGCCTTTTAACTTCAAGGGCTCACGACTGGTCGCCAGGCCATTTTGCAAATGGTAGTTGGCAGTGACTGTATCGAAGGCGACACCTGACTCAAGCAAGTCAGAGAAGTCTAATTTTAGCCTCTTTATCACTGTGTTTAAATTGAGAATACCAAAGATACGCAAGAAATTTGCCGAGGTTCCCGCCTCAATGATCCGCCCTTGGCTGAGTTTGAAACTCATTGTTCCACTGAGGTTTTTCTGCTCGATATCCCAGGGATAACCTGGCCATGAGAGCTGCGTCTGCAGGTTACCGGTCTTAGTCTCTAACACTCTATCAAACCCCAACTGCTTCAATACCGCGCCAAAGTCACCGCCGTCTGCTTGCAAGCTTAAATGAGTGGTAATATTTTTTTGCAATTCATCCCAACGCATTTCCGCACTGATCTTAGTATTTGCTATGCCTCCCTGGAGAGATTTAATCGTATAGCCACGTTTGCTCGGGGCGAGCACAGCACTCCAGCGCCCGATATCCAAGGTATTGAGCAGAAACTTGTCGATGCTCAGCTTAACATTGGGCCAAGCTCTGGTATTAATAGAAGCGCGAGGGCTATTGCTAATGGGCGAACTTTTGCCCGCCTGCTCAGACGAAGATTTTAAAACCAGCTTATCCAGTTTGAGTACGATCGGCTGCCTGGAATTATCGGCTATCAATGCAGTTCCAGAGGCAACGTCTGTATTGAAGTTTACCCGCCAAAAGCCAGGGGCACGCTTAATGTTTACTCTGCCAGTATTGAGGGCACGGCCCATTAAAGTGACGTTGCTCAACTGTAGATCTATATCTTTGAGCTGTGATTTCAAAGGTACTGTAGCAGGCGAGGTGACTAGCGTTTTTCCTGGCAGCGGCTCATCGGCATTGTTTTTACTCAAGGCTAATAATTTATCCAGGTTAACCCCAACCAAGCGGCCGCCAAGATATATTCCGGGTTTAGCGGGCAATGTAGGCCTGGCCCCGCCAAAAATAATTCGGCTTCTATTCTTTGTAGCTAATATGCTAGTTGTTTCGCTAGCAGCCCCCTCTGTTGTGCCCAAACGGGTAATACCACGAATCTTATCTGCGTAGTTATAGCGCCAAAGTACCCCTTTATCTGAAGTATTACTCAGCACCTGCAGTTTGCTGGCTTGTTTTTTACTTTTACCCCAGGGGGCTGGTAGATCTATTCCGACACCGAGCAGATCGGAGTTCACCAGTAACTGGTTACAGCTGGGCTGGCCGGTGCACCAATCGAGTCTGGCATCAAAAGTACCCGTACCGGAGAGCTGGTCAGGTAGGTCTGTTTTTAACCACTTTTGCAGTTCAGAAACGTCGATAGCGGCACTTAATGCAACACTGGTTTTCAGCGCTTTGCCTTCGGCTTTAGAGACTATAGAGACTTTGCCCGGGTGACCAAAAACCGACAAGGCCATCGCATTACTTTGCAGGCCAGTTGCTAAATCATAGGCCAATTTACCCTTTATCTTGGTAAAGTTAAGATTGTATTGACTGTCGCTTAACTTGCCATTTTTGATGGTGCTGGCGAGCTTTAGAGAAAATCCTTTCGCTGGCTCTTTGGGGTCAGCCCGCTGAGTTTTATTAATCTTAAGCGGCACTACTAAATCCAGTGCCGTGATATGCTCCCCAGCTAACTTCCAGGATTTTAATATTTGAGGTAGCACTGCGTTGGCCGGCTTTTGCTGGAGCTTTTGCTGCAGATTATCAATCCTTCCCGAGACTATTGCCGAGACATTGACGGCGGTCTCGGTGAGAGACTTAGTGACAGATAAACGGCTCACTTGATTACTGGCAAAGCTGCCATGGTCAGAGAGCACTTGCAAGTTGCCCTCGCGCACTGCTATGTGCAAATCAGTGGCATCATAATTTGGCCAGCTCTGGTTAAAATTAACCTTTGCATCGGCTAACTGAAAATACATTTGCACACTGGGTGCCTGCTGTCGCGGCAGGTCTTTTTTAATACCAGTACGCAGCACAAAACCCGCCTCTTGTAACCGTCCGCTAAGTGCAGCACTTTCTATCCATGTTGTCAGGGACTCACCGACTAACTTGCCGGGGAGATAGCTAAGCGCATCTTTAACATGGGTCTCTTTTAGACCTATCAACAAGGTCAACTCAGCCTGTTGCTGCTTATCAAAGGGCACTACCACACTAAAGCGACCATTTGCCTGCATTTTATCCCGACTCAAGGACAGCAATTCAGAATTAACCAACAGCTCCACTGGCTGCTCTTGGGCATAGTTAATCTGCCAGGCAACCCGTCCTCTCGCCTCTGGGTAATGCCACCCACGAGAGTAAATAGTCGGAAATTGTAAATTCAGATCAGTGCTGTTTAAGTCAATATGCCCACGCTTTGCACTCATTTGCATCCTGCCGCTGACACCACTTATCGCAGGCACTCCTTTATAGGCCTCTGCGGACACCCTATTGAGGTCGGCCGATATCGAAAAATCAGCCAGCTTTGAGTTACTCCAGTCAACATTTAAATTTTGCACACGGCCGCGTAAATGTAGTTTTTCAACAAATTCTTTAAGCTTATCCTCAAGCAGCGGCTGAGCCGTGACAATGCTGCTAAGTTGCTCTAGGTCGATCTGGGACACTGCCACTTGCGATAAATAATTTTCTTTTCCATGAACATAAGTAACACTGGCCCGTGGAACTTCTAACTGAGCATCAGCTGCTGCTAGACTGATATTTGTCAACTGTAATTTATGCTCCCCAGCGTCGGAATTAAGGGAGAACTGCAGTTGGCTATTATCCAATTTAGGCAAAGAGCTATCGTTAAATGCCAATTCAGCAATCGCTATGTTGCCTCTGACATCTGAAACAGCACCGTTTTGCAACTTGCCCCACACTTGTGCATCTAAAGAGAGTTTGTCTATATCCAGGCCGAGCTTAATCAAATTAAGCTCCAGCAGCTGTTGAGAAAGATTTTGAAATTTTGCATAGGCTAAAAACGGCGTTTCAGCAATATTATCTGCCAGCTGTTCAGCCTGTAGCGCAAATTTTACTTTAGATTTCTCGCCATAGTGAATCAACTTAGCCTCGCCGCTGATTTGATGCATCAAGTCTGTATTTTGCATCAAAAATTGCACTGGGCCAACACGTCTTGTCGGGCGACTTTCAGGGGCAAGCACAAAGCTGGCATCGGTAAATTCAATCAGCGACTGGCTGGAAAAAATCGCCAGTAACTTGTTTAACGCTACCTGCTGCGCGGTTTTGATGGTGGCATCTACCGGCACTGAACTACTATCTGCTGCCTGCTGTGAAAAAACTGTCAGCCATCGCCCCTGCACTTGCTCTATATTTACGCTAAGCTGATTCACCGATAGCTGCTTAAAAATGGGTGCTAAATATTTAACACTCAAACCAATATCAAGCTCGCCCTGTAACTGCGAAATCGCCAGTGATCGGTTCATAAAGCGGCTATCGGTAACGCTAAAATCGGTTATTTTAAACTGAGGATTGGCATTCACCCACAGCGCTTCAATGCTGCCAATGGTGACCTGAGCCTGTAATTTATTAGATAAATACTCCGCCAGTTCCTGTTTGTACAGGTTTGCTTTAGGCAGTGCCATGCGCACGGTTATCACACCACTGGCAACTATCACCAGCAGTGCGATCACAATTATCAAAACCCAATGACTTGTTCTTTTAATCATTTGCTAACCAAACACATTGCATAAAGGAGCTGGATTCCCAAGTTTATCTTAGCACTACATCAAAATGCTCGGGGCCATAATGGCTGTCCGCGGTAAATTGGATCCCTTTACTGATAAAAGTTTCCAATTCCGCCAAATGATTTGACGCTTCATCGGTAACGTATTCAACCACAGTTGCGGAGGCGAGCACCAAATAAGATTCTGTATCATAGGCGCGATGCTGTCTTAGAATTTCTCTGAATATTTCGTAGCAAACTGTTTCGGGGGTTTTAACAAAGCCTCGACTGGCACACTGTTCGCAGGGCTCGCACAATATATGTTCAAGGCTCTCGCGAGTCCTTTTACGGGTCATTTCCACCAGACCTAGCTGGGAGACACCCATCACCTTACATTTTGCGTGATCTTTTTCTAAGACTCTCTCCAGTGCTCGTAAGACTTGGCGCTGGTGATCTTGCAGCTCCATGTCAATAAAGTCGATAATGATGATGCCACCTAAATTCCTCAGTCTCAACTGCCGACCAATTGAGGTAGCCGCCTCTAAATTGGTTTTAAAGATAGTCTCTTCCAAGTTTCGATGACCGACGAAGCCTCCGGTATTAACATCTACGGTTGTCATTGCTTCCGTTTGATCAATAATCAAATAACCACCAGATTTGAGATCAATTTTTCGCCCAAGCGCTCGCTGCATTTCCTCCTCGACATTGTATAAATCAAAGATTGGGCGCTCCCCCGGGTAGTATTCAAGACGACCCAGGAGTTCCGGGACTAAGGCCCGGGTGAAATCTTCAGCTTTATTAAAAGTCTCTCTGGAATCTATACGGATTCTCTCAATACCGCCGTGTGCCATATCTCTCAGTGCACGAATGTTTAAGGGTAAATCTTCGTAGACAACAGCCGGGGCAGATACTTTTTTAATTTCCTTATCGATGCTGTTCCAGAGACGTTTTAAAAACCTTATATCAGATTTCAACTCTACTTCACTGGCCCCTTCAGCCACTGTGCGCAGAATGTAACCACCGATTGCAATATCATCTTCTTCCAGAGTACTAATCAAAGTACTGCGTAGCCGCTCGCGTTCAGCGGGGTCTTCTATGCGCTGCGATACCCCGACGTGACTATTATTATGCATATAAACTAAATATCGGGAGGGTATTGAGATATGGGTGGTAAGCCTTGCGCCTTTGGTCCCTAGAGGATCTTTTGTGACTTGGACCAGTAGCGACTGTCCTTCTTTTAATATATGGGCAATTGAGTTGCGATTTTTCTCATCAATAGATAAATCTTTGCAGATTACTTCATCGACATGAATGAAGGCCGCCTTCGCTAAACCTATTTCCACAAATGCCGCCTGCATCCCCGGCAACACCCTTACCACTTTACCTTTGTAGATATTGCCGACTATCCCGCGCTTGCTGGTGCGTTCGACATAAATTTCTTGGGGCATGCCATTTTCGATGATGGCGACCCGGGTCTCCATCGGAGTAAAGTTGATCAGTATTTCTTCGCCAATAGTGGTTGCCACAGTTACTTCCCTTTTCTATGCGGTGCAGCATAAATGAACTCTAGTACTGCACAAATCACTTAAAATTTCCAGATTGGTATTTCAAACTCCGACAACAGCTCCGCCGTTTCCACAACAGGTAAACCGACTATCGCAGAGTAACTCCCTCGTATTTGTCTGACAAAACGAGCCCCTATCCCTTGAATTGCATAACTTCCTGCTTTATCTGCCGGCTCGCCAGTCGACCAGTAACGACGGCACATTTGTTCATTCAATTGGCAGAACTCAACGTCGGAGCAAACCACTACTTGTCGAAGTTTATCCCGGTTAAGTACCGCCACAGCCGTCATAACCTTATGCCAATTGCCGGACAATGACATTAGCATATCCACAGCTTGTTGTTCTGACTTAGGTTTACCTAATATCTGGCCGTCGATAACAACACTGGTATCAGATCCCAAAACAGTGACCTGTTCAGAGGACATCGACAACACCCGCTGGCACTTTTCTCGCGCCAGGCGCTGCACATAGTCCACCGCCAATTCACCAGCGTTTACTCGCTCGTCAATATCCGCACTTTGAACGCTGAAACTGACCCCTAAATCGGCCAGGATCTGCCTTCTTCTGGGTGAAGCTGAGGCTAATACTAAGACATTATCTATGGGTGGATGATAGTTCATGAGATTTTAAAGGTCCGCCGAATTCCACGTAACAAAACAAATACCCAGGGCCATAACAAGGCACTAACTACCGCGGGTATCAGAAAGTGCAAATCATCCGCCTTGGTACCCGCCAGTGCTTGCAGCCAGTAAAAAATCAGCTGATTGAGCACAATTAAGGCAAAAATCACAAAGGCTTGCTGCCACAATGGGAACATACGCAACCTCTTATGCATCAGCAAAGTACCATAAGCTATGATAGTCAGTGCTATGGCGTTAATCCCCAACACCGAACCTTTAAGCACATCTAACAAGAGACCAATTATCCAGGCAGAACCCACTCCGAAGCGCTGTGGTAGTGCCATGATCCAATAGATGACAAACATCGCCACAAACTCGGGACGCCACCACTCCATTATTCTCGGCAGTGGAATTTGTGACAGCATTAACGCCACTATGAAAGTTCCTAAAATAATCATCAGTCCGCCGGAACTGTGTTGATTCATGATCGGCATCCGCCCTGCAAGTAACACATTATCAATTGTCACCAGCCGCGGCGCCATTTGCTGCGGGCTGCTGTGTTCCAGTGGATTGCTCTGATGCGGAATTACCGACCATTAAAACATAGCGGCTGTTATCCAACCTGGCTGCAGGTTTGGCTTTCACAATCATAAACTTACGGCTCGGATCACGCTTTACTGAAACGATTTTCGCCAGCGGGTATCCATAGGGAAAACGCCCGCCTAAAGCCGATGTGACTAACAAGTCTCCGACTCTGATATCTGCGTTATCTGTGACGTGGGTGATATCTAACTCACCGTGACTGCCTTTACCTAAAGCAATCGCCCGCATCCCATTGCGTACCACTTCTACTGGCAGAGCATGGCGCCCATCAGTGACCAGCATGGTACGGTTAGTATAAAGAGCCACTTCAACCACTTGGCCCATCACCCCGCCTGCATCCAGCACTGGCTGGCCGACAAAAACACCATCTTCGCTGCCTTTGTCTAAAATTATCTGATGCTGAAAGGGATCTGGATTGACACCAATTAATTCAGCCAACTGCACTTGGTCATCAACTCTGGCACTGGCATTAAGCAAGTCACGCAGGCGTACATTTTCCGCACGCAGCATCATCATCTGCTGAACTTTTTTTTCCAATTGGATAGAGTTTGAACGCAACTGATTATTGTCTTTGATCAATGCCGTCCGATCGACCAGCACCGTTGAAATATCATCGGCCACTCCCGTTGGAATATCCACTAACCATTGTACTGGGGTTAAAATAATCGAAATTGCCGAGCGAATGTTACGGGTAGAATCCCCTCGCAGATCAGCGATCACTAAGCTCAAGGCGCCAAGTATTAACAAAAAGAAGCTGAGGCGGGGTAATCCGCCCCGAAAGATAGGTTTCAAATAAACCTCCGGCTGCCGCGAAGGTTTAATGAGCGGCCAGCAGCCGCTCCTTGCAACAGGTTCAACACAAAAAATGAGCCCTAATTACTGAACTGCGGGTTAGTCGTAGGAAAGAAGCTCAAAAGCCTGCTTATCAATAAGCTCTAACGCGCGCCCGCCGCCTCTGGCAACACAAGTTAACGGATCTTCCGCTAGGATAACTGGCAGGCCAGTCTCTTCACTGATCAAACTATCAATGTTACGTAACATTGAACCACCGCCGGTTAATACAATACCGCGCTCGGCTATGTCTGACGCCAGCTCTGGAGGGCATTGTTCCAACGCACTTTTCACAGCCTGTACTATCGAAGAAAGAGGCTCTTGCAACGCCTCTAGGATCTCATGACTGTTCAATGTAAAGCTACGTGGAATCCCCTCGGCCAAATTGCGACCGCGAACATCAATTTCCAGCACTTCACTGCCTTGATAAGCGGTACCAATTTCTTGTTTGATCCGTTCAGCAGTGGCGTCGCCGATCAAACTACCGTAGTTGCGGCGCACGTAAGTAACGATCGCCTCATCAAATCTGTCCCCACCGACGCGCACTGAATCAGCGTAGACAATACCGTTCAAAGAAATAACCGCAATTTCAGTGGTACCACCACCAATATCCACCACCATGGAACCGTTGGGTTCATCGACCGGCAAACCAGCACCAATAGCTGCAGCCATAGGCTCTTCTATCAAATGTACTTGCCTGGCACCGGCTCCCATTGCCGATTCTTTAATCGCCCGTCGCTCTACTTGAGTCGATTTGCAAGGAACGCAAACCAACACCCGTGGAGAGGGAGTAAATATCGTATTATCGTGTACTTTACTGATAAAGTACTGCAACATTTTCTCTGTGACGTGGAAGTCGGCAATAACGCCGTCCTTCATTGGACGAATCGCGGTGATGTTACCGGGGGTACGGCCCAGCATACGTTTTGCATCGGCCCCGACTGCAGCAACGGTTTTCTGGTTACCGTTTTGACGAATAGCAACAACAGATGGCTCGTTGAGTACTATTCCTTTGTTACGAACAAATATGAGTGTATTGGCCGTTCCTAGATCTATTGATAGATCGCTAGAAAAGAGGCCTCGAATTTTCTTGAACATTGTGATTGGAAACCCCGAATATAAAGGCAAATACGTCGAATTTTAAAGACAGCAACTTTAGCAACCGATGACAATTAGAGCAAGAAACAATTAGTCAATTCTGCATTTCTTTGGTAAATTTAGCCCCTTATTTGCTTCGTCCAACCTCGATGTTGTATCAATTTTCAAATTAATCGCGAAGGGCATTGGTTTAACAGCGTTTTTTATTTATGCTCGCCTTTTTTCTCCAGCAGAATAAAAAAGCTACGCATAGCAAAACGCTCACTCAAAAGCAGCCTTACTATCTCGATGCAACACCCTGGTTTTAATTACAGAGACTTTATTCCATGGCACTAGACAGACAAGATGTTGAAAAGATCGCCCATTTGGCGCGTATCAACATTAATCAAGAAGATATCAACGAGTACTTGGGCAACCTCACCAGTATCCTGGATTTAGTAGACCAAATGCAACGTGTGGACACTCAAAATATCGAACCACTCTCACACCCCTTAGACGCCATCCAACGTTTAAGAGCGGACAACATTACTGAGAGCAACCAGCGCGAGCAACTGCAACAAGTGGCACCAGCGGTTGAAGAAGGTCTATTTTTAGTCCCTAAAGTCATAGATTAATCGCCAACAGGATTTAACAAATGTTTAGCAAAACTATTGCTCAGTTAGCCATCGGCCTAAATAAAGGCGAATTCAGCAGCTGCGAAATCACTCAGAGCTACCTTGATCGGATATCCGCTCAAGACGGCAAATACAATAGCTATATCACAGTGACACCAGAGCAGGCGATGGCACAAGCCAAAGCCGCCGACGCTGTCATTAGCGCGGGTAATGCCAGCATCATGACAGGCATCCCTATCGCCCATAAAGATATTTTTTGCACTAAAGGCACCCGTACTAGCGCCGGCTCTAAAATGCTCGATAATTTTATAGCCCCCTATGATGCAACACTGATCGAGAAATTCAATGCGGTCAACAGCGTCAGCTTAGGCAAAACCAATATGGACGAGTTCGCTATGGGCTCATCCAACGAGAACAGCTATTACGGCGCAGTCACCAACCCCTGGGGCGAAAACCGGGTACCAGGCGGATCCTCAGGCGGCTCAGCTGCCGCCGTAGCCGCTCAACTAGCACCCGCTGCCACCGGCACTGATACCGGTGGATCCATCCGCCAGCCCTGCGCCCTGACAAACCTATCTGGCATCAAGCCAACTTATGGCCGCGTCTCTAGATTCGGCATGATAGCTTTTGCCTCCTCGCTCGATCAGGCGGGCCCTATCGCCAAAACTGCTGAAGATGCCGCCATTTTACTAAACGTCATGGCCGGATTTGACCACAAAGACTCAACCAGCGCCGACAAACCAGTCAGCGACTACTGTGCCAGCCTAAACCAGCCATTGGCAGGTTTAAAAATTGGCTTACCTAAAGAATTTTTCAGCGAAGATTTAAATCCACAGGTAGCGGCGCAAATTCAGGCGGCGGTAAAAGAATACCAGGCTCTAGGTGCGCAGATCAAAGAGATCAGCCTACCTAACACCGCACTATCGATACCCGCCTACTACATCATCGCCCCCGCAGAGGCCTCCTCGAACCTATCGCGCTTTGACGGCGTCCGGTACGGGCACCGCTGTGAATCGCCAGTAGACCTAGAAGACATGTACAAACGCAGCCGCGGCGAAGGCTTTGGATCGGAAGTCAAACGCAGAATACTGGTGGGAACTTACGCTTTGTCCGAGGGATTTTACGATGCCTACTACAAAAAAGCCCAACAGATTCGCCGCCTGATCCAGCAAGATTACATCAAGGCACTTAAAGAAGTAGATGTCATTATGGGCCCTACCACGCCACAACCCGCCTTTAAAATCGGCGAAAAGACCTCCGACCCGGTTGAGATGTATATGGAAGACATCTATACATTATCACTCAACCTCGCTGGCCTCCCAGGCATGTCCATCCCCTGCGGAATGGTAGACGGTCTACCGGTAGGACTGCAGATAATAGGCAATTACTTTGCCGAGGAACGTCTTTTAAATGTCGCACACATGTTCCAGCAAGCGACCGATTGGCACAAAAACACAGCCCCTGGCTTATAAGGAGTAGATTATGGAATGGGAAGCTGTTATTGGCTTGGAAATCCACGCCCAACTTGCAACTACAACAAAGATTTTTTCTGGCGCCAGCACCGCTTTTGGTGCCCAGGCAAACACCCAGGCCTGCGGCATTGATTTAGCCCTGCCGGGCACACTGCCAGTATTTAATACTAAAGCTCTAGAAATGGCGGTCATGTTTGGCACCGCCATCGACGCCGAAATCAGCAAGACTTCTGTTTTCGACCGCAAGAACTACTTTTATCCGGACTCGCCAAAAGGCTATCAGACCAGCCAGCTGTTTTATCCGATCGTCGGCCTGGGCTCCCTTGAAATAGAGCTTAGCGACGGCAGCACCAAGCAAATAGGCGTAACTCGTGCTCA
>MAAB01032362.1_pt1 | contig 29153 bp, 24 predicted proteins | sample 1115991 | NCBI WGS metagenome assembly MAAB01 (sample SAMN04961124, study PRJNA320927) | seawater metagenome | isolation source: sample BD02T18 sea water enriched with oil for 18 days | place: USA:Gulf of Mexico | collected 2013-07-27
AACGTAATACAGGTGGGTCGTGAAATATCGGCCTTCAAAGGGCTTGAGCTGTATGATGGGAAACTATCACGTACAGTTCTTAGGGGGCGAAGGGCCGTAAGGCCCCTAGCTACCCGGTAAATAGAAAAATTACATGAAGGAAAGTTACAACAACTTGAAGGGGGGGAGGTACTTGTAGGTTGGCCTAATAATATTACACACAGTAATGAAGAGTACATTTCTCAAGCGGGTGATACTTTTTCTAATTTATTCTTTTACAGTTTTCCTATTAAGTACACTATCTTTGGTGAGGAGCGCATTTTGGGTAAAGCCACTTTGTATTCTGATGCGTCGATAATACTTAATAGAGTTCAGTTGGGTTTTTCCTTTCTTATTATTAATGCGCTCATTAAAGGCGTGGCGCTTTGGTTTATATTTCTTTGGGTAAGTAAAAGGGTTCTCATTCAACCTCTAAATATTCTGACAGACGCAATTTCTAAAGTTAAATTTAATACGTTGTCTGGATTTAGTGTTGACTTGAAAACAAATAAAGACAATGAGCTGGCTTCAATAGAGCGCTCGTTCACGTCCATGGTGAATGAACTCGCCGTGGCAAAACAACAAATATTGGATTTTAACAAAACACTTGAATGTAAGGTGGGTGAGCGCACGTCAGAGCTACAACAGGCCAAGGAGATCGCTGAAGTTGCCGTGCAAGTTAAGTCGGACTTTCTTGCCAATATGAGCCATGAAATCCGAACCCCGATGAATGGTGTCATTGGTATGCTTAATTTATTAAAGCGAACAGGGCTAAATGATAAACAGGGGCGTTACTTAACGCTTGCAGAATCTAGTGCAGGAGCCCTTTTGCATATTATTAACGATATATTGGATTTTTCCAAAATGGAGGCTGGAAAACTTGATATAGAATGCGTTGAATTTGATTTGTGCGCCCACGCTACAGGCTTTTTAGAGCCGATGGAGATGTTAGCGCAAGAAAAAGGGGTGGTGTTAAAATTTGATGTTGCTGAATTGGATTGCGTGATAGTAAAGGGGGACCCGAATAGGTTACGACAGATTTACGCTAACCTGATTAATAATGCCATTAAATTTACGGAAAAGGGCGAAATAGTTGCCCGAATGTCTGCGTCTTTTCTTTCTGATGGTCATGTTCTCTTAAAAGTATCCATCGCCGATACAGGAGTTGGTATTGCTGATGACAAAATAGGAGGGTTGTTTGATTCTTTCTCTCAGGCAGACACTTCTACCACGCGTGAATTTGGCGGATCAGGCCTTGGTTTAGCAATTGTGAAGCAGTTGTGTGGGTTGATGGGAGGAATTGTTCGAGTAACAAGTTCCTTGGGGAAGGGGAGTCAGTTTGATATTGAATTACCATTTGAGTCTGTCCTTAACTCGAAGTCGACTGTTAACGAGCAACCTTTTGAGCAAAAGGAGGAGGAACCTCAACCTGTGGTTAAGCATCATGTGTTGTTAGTGGAAGATAAAGTCCTTAATCAAGAAGTTGTAATATATATACTTGAAGATTCTGACATTAATGTAGAGGTGTGTAATAACGGATTAGAAGCGATAAGTACGTTAACATCTTCATTGGACAATCCTTTTACGTTGATCTTAATGGATTGCCAAATGCCGAAGATGAATGGATACGAGACAACACGCCGAATTCGGGAGGGGGAGGCTGGTGAGATATACAAGACAATTCCAATCGTGGCGGTAACTGCAAATGCGATGAAGGGAGACAAAGAAACTTGCCTTAGGGAAGGTATGGATGATTATATTAGCAAGCCTTTAGAGGTAATGTCTTTAATAAAGGTGTTAGATCAATGGAAAAAGTAAGTTACATCGACGGTTTGATTTTAGCTACCAAAACTTTCAACCTCATAACGCTCTATTGTGATGTTGTTACTCCAGTAGCTCGGACTAAAGCCAGCCTTTAGTTTTAGTTGTGTGAGAAAGGACTTTTTATCAGGTAGTTGCTCCCAAACTGAAGGCAAAAATGTAGCTCGTTTCATACCTTCTTCAATAATGATGCCGTCTATATTTGGGCGAAGTTGGTCTAATAAATCGGCTTCGGAAGTTATTGCTAGGTTTGATGGAGGTGTTAATATTGAAATGTGGTAATCAAGGCGAGGGAACTCTTTTACGTTTAGTGCTGAAAATCGAGGGTCTTTAAACGCAGCATTAAATGCATTTTCAGCAACGTCAATAATTAGAGGTTGGTAGGCTTCTAACGTACCGATACACCCTCGCAAGTTACCCTCTAAATGAAGTGTTACAAAAGATGCTCGAAGCTCCTGAAGGGCAGGTTCAAACTCTTTTGGGTCAATAGGTAAAGCCATCTGCTCTGTTAAACCAAACTTAATGGAGCGTTTAGCGGTTTCAAGTATCAACTTTTGATAGGATTCTTTCATACAATCATTCTCACATTTATTGTTGATTGCTTGTGAACATCCAGCAACCGTAGCCTACGACGCGTGACTTGTCTTCTGGTGTATTGCCCGCGCTATCATAAGAATTCCATAGCGCAAGGGTTGTTGCCGAAAGGTTGTGTTGTGTTGCACTGAGCAATAACCCCTTAATAGGGTTACGACCGCAAGCGTTATCAAAACCTATTTCATCGGGCTGTAATGCTTCGATAGCTGAGCAGGTGTGGATATCTAATCGTTGCGCAGCTTGGTAATTGTGAAAGTGGCTAAGGTCAGAGCTAATGAGAATGAGCGTGCTTTCGTTCCCCCATAAGGTTTCTAATACTTCTGACACTGATTCAGTTGATGCATCACCAACCACAATGGGGACTAATGTGAAGTCATCAAGTATCTCTTGAAGAAAGGGGAGTTGTACTTCTAAGCTATGTTCTTGAGCGTGAGCTTGTTCGATGATGGAAACCTGAGGTAACTTCAAAATATTATCAATAGCGGAACGGTCGATGGGGATATCCCCCAATGGTGTTTGATAATAAAGGGCATCTGATACGGCTAGCCCAGTAAAGCCTACTCGATGAGACGGGCCCAATAGAACGATTTGTTTTATTAATTGTTTAAAGGGTAATAACCGTGAAAAACCCGTTGCGGCAGCGGAACCAGAATAAACATATCCGGCATGAGGTACAATTAACGCTTTGGGGACTGTTATGTCTGGAGCTGACGTTTGCGTATCGTTTAAAAAGCGTGAGACAACGTGACGAAGCTCTTTTGGGTCGTCAGGATAAAATAGCCCTGCAACCGCAGCGTTGCGAATAAGGTGCATTTTACATAGCCCTCCTATTTACCTTGCTTCCATAGTGATAGTTTTTACTGTTGAAATCAAATGTGTTTGACCTCGATAATAAAAGGAGGGTTGGGGATGAGGAATGTAATGTTATATTTTTCCTAGGGCTTGTCTGTTGCATGAGGCTCAGCACAGCCTTTGTTACCTAAGGCCGTGCCAATTGATGTGTGTTACATATTTGGATAATTGGGGCCACCACCACCTTCAGGGGCTAACCATGTGATGTTTTGAGATGGATCTTTAATGTCGCAGGTTTTGCAGTGAACACAATTCTGAGCGTTAATCTGTAATGAGTGAACCTCCTTTTCGTCGGTAATTATTTCATACACACCCGCGGGACAATATCGTTGTGCAGGTTCATCAAATAGTTCAAGATTGTGTTTTATTGGGATGTTGCTGTCAGCAAGGATCAAGTGACAAGGCTGGTCTTCGGCATGATTAGTACTTGATAGGAATACTGAATCTAGCTTGCTGAAAGTGAAAACACCGTCGGGTTTTGGATACGGTATTTTTTTACATTGATTTTTAGGTCGCATCAACGCGTGATCAGCGATTTTATCATTAAAGGTAATAGGCAGGTTTCCAGCCAAAATGTTCATATCTAAAAAGGCGATAGCACCACCAATAATGTCCCCGAACTTATGTCGGGCGGGTCCGAAATTACGTTGATAGTGTAATTCGTCATAGATCCAGGATTGTTTGAAACGATCTGTGTACTCCGTTATTTCGGTGTGTTGTTTTTGATTTGTTATTGCATTAACAATAACCTCTGCTGCCAACATGCCCGATTTCATTGCAGTATGACTGCCCTTGATTTTTGCATTGTTAAGTGTTCCCGCGTCGCAGCCAATTAATAACCCTCCGGGGAATGTCATTTTCGGGAGTGATTGCAAGCCACCTTTTGCCATTGCTCTAGCACCATAACTAATGCGTTTACCTCCGTCTAAAAAACGTTTAATGGCAGGATGTAGCTTCCATCTCTGCATTTCATCAAATGGGCTGCAGTAGGTGTTGTCATAGGAAAGATCCGTTATATACCCTAAGGAAACCTGATTGTTTTCCAGGTGGTAACAAAAACCGCCACCCAGTGCGTTAGTTTCTGCTATTGGCCAGCCAGTGGTATGAATAACTAGCCCCTCCTTGTGTTTCGAAGGATCAATCTCCCAGAGCTCTTTAATACCAATGCCGTAATGTTGGGGATCTTTTCCTGCATCTAGTTGGTATTTCTTGATCAGTTGTTTTCCAAGATGGCCGCGACAGCCCTCACTAAATACGGTGTATTTAGCTTTGATTTCCATGCCTTGCATATAAGAGGTTTTTTTATCACCGTGTTGGTCTAATCCGGAATCTCCTGTGATTATACCGATAACATGTTCTGATTTTTTCTCATCACAATATTCATAAAGTATTTCTGCAGCTGCAAAACCTGGGTAAACATCGACACCTAAATCTTCCGCTTGTTGAGCCAGCCAGCGACAGACATTGCCTAGGCTGACGATATAGTTGCCGTGATTTTTTAATGTAATAGGTTCAAAGGCTTTCGGGAATTTGATGGCTTTTTCTTGAGATGTAAAATAATAAATCTCATCATCAACTACTGGTATGTTAAGCGGAGCTCCTAGCTCCTTCCAATTAGGGAATAACTCATTCATTGCTGTTGGTTGCATTACTGCACCGGATAAAATATGCGCTCCTACCTCTGAGCCTTTTTCAAGAACACAAACGGATAGTTCTGTACTTAGCTGACGGATTTTACAGGCCGTTGCTAGACCTGCTGGGCCTGCGCCAATGATGAGTACATCAAATTCTAGGGATTCTCTGGTCATTACGCTCTCTCCTCGTTATTAAACCTTAAAGGCTTAGTGCAGAGTAAATGAATGAACAGAGAGGCACATCACCCTTAGGGGTGAATTCGGAGTGATGGGGGGGTTAGTATGGCTTAGTTAGGTTGAGTTGTGCTTAGAGGGAGTCTTGTTTATTTTGACCAATGCTTGGCTTCTGTTCTCAACGCCCATTTTTCCATATAAATTGCGTATGTGGACTTTTAACGTGTTGAGTGAAATGTTTAGCTCGGTGGCAATGTGTTTATTGGATAGGCCCTGTGAAACAAGCGCCATTACTTGTGATTCACGACGGGTTAAGGGTTCTGTTAATGTGTTTTTTTCTGGTAGTGCTTTAAGTGCTTTTGGTGTTGCGGGTGATGTTGGTGTGGATGATGCGGGTAGTGATATTGTTGATGTGTACTCATTGGGTATTTGTGCTGTCCATTTAAGTAGACTGTCGCTATGGCCTTGCTTAATCTTTTCTGATGCGATTTGTTCTAGCAGACGGGTTGAATTTTCCCAATCCTGTAAAAGAATAAATTGATCCAATGCTTCCTCTAGATAACCTGCATCTTCGAGCCATGACGATGAGATCTGATAGTTTCGTTTTTGTTGTTGGGTATCTAATTCACCAAACTGCTGCAGCAGAAATTGGCGGAATAAATCGTGATAACGGAACCAAGTGCGGTGGTTGTCTAGTGGTACCAAAAATAAATTGAGTTTATCTAGCTGTTTGATAAGAGTTAAGTTGTCATTTTTCTGCATAAGAGCATTACACAGCCCCGCACAAAAACGGGGGATTGAAGAGGTGATGATAAGAAAGTCTTGCAGGGCTTTGCTTTGTTGAGAGAATACCTCATCAAATAAATAATCTGATATGTGACGATCGATGGCCTGTCGGTCTAATAGAGTACCAAGACTTGAAAGTGATTGTTGTAGAGAAAGTGCTGCTAATTGTAACCCAACGGCCCACCCCTCGTTTTGCCGGCACAATGTAGTAATCGCATCATCGGTTAGAGAAAGTCCCATGGTGTGATTAAAGAAATCACGTCCCTCTGTTAAGTGGAAAGCAAGGTCGGTATCCGTGAGTTCAATAACTTGATTGTTGGCGCGACGTCTCGCAATGGCTAGGGAAGGTTGTTTTCTCGATGTTAGTACGATACGAATGCTGGGGGGGAGGTGATCAAGAAATAGATTCATCAGGTGTAGTGTTGCTGTGTTTTCAACGTGATGAAAGTCATCCAGTATTAGCGTGATAGGGTCTTTTGTCGCATTATTTGTGCAAAGGTCATCAAGGTCATTTAATAACGAAATAATGACGGGTTCAAAGGATGAATGAGTACTGTTTTTCAAAAGCGATGTCGCGTTGACGCCTAAAGTAGGTTGGGTAGTTTGCAGGGCATTAATAATGTATTCCCAAAGGGCGTCAGGAGAGGATTGCATTTTGTCGACGGTTAACCAAGCAAAGGAATGAGGGTGGCGGTGTAACCATTGACTTACTGTTGTGGTTTTTCCATATCCAGCGGGAGCCGATACTAATACAAGTTGCCCTCCAGTGGAGCTGTTGAGCTTTGTGATGAGTTCGTGGCGTTCAACCGAGTGTTCTCGTAGAGGGGGCAGGTAGAAACGATTTTTTAGTAACATGGAATCGCCCTATGTTGGCGTTCTTTGTGCCACACCATGTAAGTCGGTTGCCTAATGAACGCGAACATTATCAATTGAAAAACTTTTTGAGGGTAGTTTTCCATCAATAAAAAAGATGAGTTTTTTCATGCTACTGATTTCAATTGTACGTTTTTCGTCAGTCATTAATTGCTGAATATTAATGCAGTAGTTGCCCCAGTTCGGGTTGATAGCGATCTTTTGTGTGCTGCTGGTTTGGCTATTTGAAGACGATTGATCATCAAAACGAATGTATAGCTGAGTGTTGGGTAGTTGTCCTTTCGCATCAAAGCACAATTCAGTGTGGTGACTCCAGTTTTGCTGAATGATCTTTAAGCCCAAACCAGACCAGCGGTTCCCTCGTTTACTGTAAAATAAGTAGTGGCCTTCATCGGGTGAGTTTTTGTTGTACGCTATTTCGTTAACGTTGGACCGCCATAACGGTATGATCAAACGGTGAGCAGGCGTCTCGAAGTTGGCGATGATGGGGAACAACTGATGTATTTGATAGGCCCTCCATGCAGCTGTTACACCTGGTTTTAGAAGCCAGAGGGCTCCGCCGATGACGATGGGAATAATGATAAAGGATGTGAGTTTTTTGGACTGTTGTTTTCCTATGGCCCATAACCATGCCATCAAAACACCCAATAAACTGATGCCAAAATCCCCCCAGCTTGCGGTACGCCCAACATAAGGTTGTAACAATTCAACGGCAGCAAACATCAGGCTGGCCATAATCAGCAGTATATGGGCAGTATATTTACGATTGGGCTGCGTTAAATATATGATTATAAAAAGAACAAAACCGGCGGGAAAATGCAGGGCATCCATAAATTGACTGATAATATACGGATAGCGGAAATAATGGCTCGGTAAAAACGCACAGGTAAACAGAATCAGTGCGATTAAAATTAACAGTAGCGCCGGAAGGCGGCGTATTGTTTTTGTAAAATGACTAGCCAAGCGATGAACCCTGAGCGATCAAAATAATGAAACACTATATCACAAAGGGCTCACATGGCGTCCAGTATGTTGGTTTGATGCGCTAAAAACTCCATTCAGCGCCGAAAAGGACACGATCTTTGTTGTTGAATTGTCCAAATAGGCCATCTTTATTCCCGTAAAAAGTATCACTACCTATCCACAGGGATAGGTCACTTTCTAGCATATAGCGTAATTTTGATTGTACTGAGCCGTCTTGTTGATCAAGGCCATGAAGCGCTAGGATTTCTAAATCCCAGGTTTCGTTAATAAAAGAGCGTTTTAATAATAATGACACAATGTGGTTGTTTTTAGGGCGAACAACGTTGGGATTGTACTTGGTTAAGTGACTTTGAAACCATTGGATGCTCAGCATTGTGTCTTCCAGCCCTTGCCAATCTAAACCAATAACGGACGATACTTCTGATGACTGGTGAATACCTTTATTGGCTGGGGTTTGCATTAAGTGATAGGTGTCTGAACTGTAGCCAACTTCGGTTCGTAGGGTAAAGCTGCTAAAGGCGTTGCTGGCGGTAAATCCCGCTAAGTGGTTTCGTTCGTACTCAGATGATAGAGCTACACCATTGGCTCTGACCTGTTGATATAAAACAGGGGTGTCCTGATAATGGTATAGGTAGTTTAATGTCAGGTCCCACCCCAGATAAAATGTCGCGTATTGCACGCCAAAATTACTATCTTTTATGGGGGAAGAGGGCTTATCTTCATGCAAACCAATAAGTGCAACCCCTTGTGGCAAGGCGGGTCGATATAATGGGCTGCTGATCTCATATTCAGTGCCAGCTTCAGCAAAGACATGATAGGTAAGATCGGGAACCCATAGTAGTTGGAGGTTACTATCTTCACCGATGGGGATTTCCGTATTTACCATCCACAGAGGAATGCGAGAATCCTCGAAATCATCAAGAATAAACTCTCGGTAGTTTTGAGGGTTAACGACATCCAGTACTTTTAGGCCGTCAGCTTGCCCCCAAACAATTTGTTGTTTTCCTATGCGCCAGTAAGCGCCTAGGGATTCAGTGTCGATATACCATTCCCGAATACTCACCTCGGAGCTATCACTGTAATAGAGGGGCCCGTTGGCAGAAGCGTAGTTGTCTGGAGCAGAGTAATGAGAGTTCTCTGTGTTGCTGAGTTTTTTTGTGTTGTCCCAGCGAGCTTGACCGATAAACGTCATGCTGATGTTATCGGATAGCTCAATATTCCACTCGGGGGTAAATAACATCTCAAACTTTTGTTTATGATCGGAAGAGTCGAGAGCAAGTTCTTGTTCGAATGATGCTGAATAATCAGCGATAGCTAAGTTTGGAAAAGCAAGGCATGAAAAAATTAAAGCTGAAAAACTCAAAAAAAGTCCAAGCTGAATTAGCATAACCCGCGGTGACGTTTTCATTTTACTTTCCTCTCTTCATCGCGCGTTTGGTAAATAAACCATCACTAACGGGGGCTTTGTAATCCACATTACTGAACAGAAATTCTGATGTATGACCTGTTTTATGGTTGTTGATTGTCATGCGGTGACGAGTGAGAATGCCGTCTATGCGACTCACATCAGAGATGGTGAGTGTTTTAAGTAATTTCCCTTTGGGGTCCCAGTAGTTTGATTTTGCGATTAACCACGTGTCCACGTCGACCCAAAATTCTGTTTTTCCATAACCTAATTCCTTAGCAATGACGTTGTTTTTTGCGATACCTCGAATAACAACGGTTTGAATGGGAGGTGATGACTCTTGCGCCAACACTTCACTGCGTATAGTTTCAAAATTATAATTCCCCGAGTCAATTTTTCCCTCCAGCTTTATATCTTCATAGGTAAAGTCTGTTCCTAAGAAGTAATCACCACGATCAGCGGCTGATATTCTACGTACCTTGCGTAAAGCCGGTAAATATAACCACTGGTCGTCATCTTTAGTTGCGCCGGGATAATCAAACGTCAAGAATGCAGTACCTTTGACATTGGTCGGCTTTTTGTAAAAAAGAATGGTGCGCTTTTCTTTGCCAAAATACTTTCGATAACCGATAGTCTCTCTTACACGTTTTTTACCGCGTTTATCAATTAGCGTCATTGTGAGATTGCGTGTGGCGTATTCCCCATCATCAACGTTATTAATGTTGGCGACAACAACTTCAGCCGAAGGTAGTAGGTTGTTGGACTTCGTTGTTTTACCCGTTTCACTTTCCGATGCTAATGCTGGTTGGTTAACTAAAACGCTGCCGGCAACAGCGACGAGTAAAATAATGGATGGGATTCTGATCCAGCGGCGTGTTATTGTTTTATCGCTAGGCTGGTATCCGCTAATGAACGTGGGTTTTGTGAGTTTTATGAGTGCAGGTAGAAAACTCATGCTAGCAAGAAAACTGGTGCTTACCGAAATCACAACAATAGTACCGAAGTTGTTTAGCGGTACTACTTTGCTGGATATTAATACACCAAAACCACAAGCGATTGCTAGATAATTAAGGAATAATGCTCTTCCTGTGGATGGGTATAGCTCCTGTAACGTAAGGTCCCAATTGCCATTGTGGTCTTGGTATAAACTACGCAAGCGATCAATGGTGTGGATCGAGAAATCGACCCCTAATCCAATAGCAACAGATGCAAACATTGATGTGCCTATCCCCAAATCAATACCTAACACTGCCATGGCTGAGTACACCAATAGTATGGAGCTGGATACTGGAATAATGGTAAAAGTCCCCGCCGTTAATGATCCAAAAAGAAGCGAGGATACTGCCCATACAAGAAACATTGATATGGCAAGGCCAACAAAGTGACTTCTTCCAAGGTCTTTTATCCAGTGGTAGTTGATGTTAACTCTGCCGCTGAGGGTTGCGCTGATATCTTGGTTGTTAAAGCTTGTTTTAATATAATCATTCAGTTGGGTTACAACCTCTTGTGTATCAACATAGCTGCCTTTGTTTAGCGTTAACTTGATATTGGCAATACGGTAGTCGTAATCCACTTCTTCATCAAAATCCGTCGGATCAGACGAGGCAGAATAGATGAGAAAATATTGTGCGATTAGTGCTTTATTATCGGGTAATTGGTAGCTGTATTTATCCCCACCCTTAAGTGAGCGGTTCATTTGTTTTAAGTAATCAACAATAGACGTTGCACCCTGAACATTAGGTAGTGTTAATGCGAAGTTCTGTAATGCTTCCATTTTTTTCAAATGTTCAGGTTCAAATAACGCTTCAGCTTCTTTTGCTTCTATTACTACGTCAAGATTGTTGGTACCGTTAAGGTGAGCGTTGATTGCTGCGTCAGCTTGATATAATGTTTCGCTGGTATGGAAGGTCTTAATACGGTCCTCGTTCACAACTAAATGACTGGTTGCAAATATACCACTGATGATAATGATTGAAAAAAGTCCTACGGTTACTTTAGGGTTCTGTAGTGATATGCGACCAAGTACTACCATGGTACGTGAGAATTTGTCTAAACGATTACTTTTTGCGAGCGCCCCTATTTGTTTGCTGGCGGAAGGTTGGATGATGGCGAGCGCCGCAGGTAAAAATACTAATGAGTAGAACCAAGCAATAGCAACACCAACGGCGGTATATAGGCCAAAATATTTAAATGGAGGCATGTAAGCTGCGAAGTACATTCCCATAAAACCGGCAATAGTGGTAAGTGTTGTCAGGGTAATGGGGCGCCACATCTCTTCTACGGTTTGAATGATAAGTTCTTTTTTGTCTTCTGATGGGTGTTTTGCTTGTAGTTCAAAGTAATGGCTGTAAATATGAATGGAATCTGCGACAGATATACCTATGAGTATCACGGGCAAGGCATTGGTAATAACAAAAAATGGAATACCATTTAACGCCATGATGCTAAGAGTCATTAGTACTGATGCAGCGATAATAACGTTAGATAAAATGCCCGTGCTGACACGTCGAAAAGCAAACAGGATTATTATGGTAATAATGACGCCTGCAAGAGGGTTAAGCCGTTGTGCATCAGCATCAATATAACTTCCTAAATACCCGGCGATCGCACCTTCTCCGGCCACATGAATTTCATCATGTTTTCCGTTAGGAGAACGAGCAACAATGTCGAGTATTTGTTGGTAGGTATCTTCTACTTGCTTTACATCCAATAGCTCAGCAACAATCAGTGTGGCTTGTTTGTCATGGGCGACTAAATTACCCATATAAAGAGGAAAGTCAGAGACCTTACTCCAAACAATATCGGCTTCTTGTTGTGTGCTGATAGCTGATTCGAAAAAGGGTTCTACGTCCATGCCGTCATCAGAACCGGTGATGTTATTTTCAGTGGCGAGACTAGTAACACGATCGGCATTGATATTATCCAACGATGAGACCTCATCACTTAACCATTGAATAAGAGAAAGGGATGTTGGATTAAATACACCGTTGTCTGAGGTATTAATTACTGCGAGAACAATGGGGTCACTTAAACCAAATTGTTCTTTTACCTTGTCACGATAAACAAGAGCTGGATTGTCGTCTGCAAGAAAAGCATCAGAGCGTGTGTCTTTGTATAACATGGGTAGAGCCATAAATAACGCAATCATTAACAGCAAGCTGACGGCAACTTGTGTTTTGGGATAATGGACAATGAGCTTAGCAATAGCTCTTGCTGTGGAGGGTCGTGGGTTATCAGACATGTTATGTACCTCGTGTTTAATCGTGGATGAGCTTATATTTTGTTATCTATATTTATCATGCATGTATATGCATGTATATGGTGTAAAAAATAGCTGAAACCTCAGCTATTAGATAATGCGGCAACAACGTTTTCGGAAAGCAATAAAATAGCGTCGGTGCTTTCTTTTCCGAGTTGTTTGCTTAGGTCTTTCTGGGCCTGTTCCCAGTGTGGGAGGGCCTCTTGATAGAGTGATTCTCCTTTGCTCGAAAGACTGATGTTTTTAATGCGTTGATCATTGTCGTCTGTCGTGAATATGACCAGCTCATCACGCACGAGAGGTTTTAAGTTTCTTGATAACGTGGTTTGGTCAATCACTAAGAGTTGTTGCAGCATCTTGTTTGTCGTGGTTTTACACAGATGTACTGCTCTGAGAATAGAGAATTGACCTGCCTTTAGGCTGAAAGGCGCTAGTCGCTCTTCATAAAATTGCGTTATTAACCTGTTACTTTTACGCAAGGCCAAGTTGTAGCAGGGTTCAAATGTCGTGGAATCAGAGGTCATAGAAAGTTCCATTCATAGGGTGATGTAAAACATAGTATGCATATGCATGTTATTTGTCAAACAAAATGGACGGTTATTATTTGTTCTTTCGTCGGGCGCGCCCTGGAGTGGTATCAAAGAACTGCTTGAACGCTTTGCTGAATGCGGCCTCCGATGAGTAACCGGCGCTTTCTGCGATGTCTATCATTGGGGTGTTGGTTGTTTCGAGTTGTGTTTTGGCTTTTTGCATGCGCCAGTTGAGTAGGTAGGTTTTTGGAGGCATACCCACAAGCCGGGAGAATTTTTCAGTAAAGCTGGTTCGTGATAAGGAGACAGCCTCGCCCAGGCGCTCAACTGTCCAATGAAATTCGCTCTCTGCATGGATATGGTTCAGTGCAGGGCCTATTTGTGGATCTGCTAATGCTGCCATGTAATTTAATCTATCGGGTGATGTCTCCATGTGTGCTCGCATCAGCTGGATAAATAGCACCTCCGTTAACCGATCCACCATTACGGTTGAACCTGGGGCTGGTAGGCGGGCTTCGCTGGCGAGTACGGACACTAAAGATCGTAGCCAGTGAAGCTCCGGGGTGTCTTCTGCTTTGATATGGATGAAGCAAGGCAGATCTTTTAGAAAAGGGTGATTGATCGAAGAGTCGTAGTGAAAGGAGCCACACATCAGTATGTTGTGATGTAGTGCCCCTGGGTTTGTTGGTTGGGTTGATAAAGGTTCTTTTGTTAAAGACTCTTTTGTTAACGATTCTTGGAATGGGTTGTTGCCACTCAAGATGTTTTCAACCACTTGGCTACCAGGTAGCATTTTGCTTTCTAGGGTGTCGCTGATGCTGTGGGCACCACCGGTTGGAAAAGCCACAATATCCCCTGTATTCAAGTGTATTGGGTCCCTGCTGCTGTTATTGATGTTGAGCCAGCAACTTCCCTCTACAACAACGTGAAAAATGCCGTCGCTGCCTTTATCGATTTTCATCCCCCAAGGCGATGTGAACTCTGAGCAAAAATAGGTGTTTGCACTGAGTCGAATGGTGTTGAGGATGTCGGCAAGGGCGTCGAGCTTGTGTTTGGGTTCCATTACACACTCATGTGGCTAGCGGTGTTTGTTGCATTATTTTGGCATGTTTTGTCAAAATGACAATTTTAACGATCATATTGTCATGTTTTGTCGGGTTCAGATCTGGATAATAGCCTCATACAACAATCTTGCATAACAACAGATGATCTTGGGGATGTAGATATGACAATACCAGCGAACGTGAATAACCTTTCTCTATACCATTACCAGAGCTGTCCTTTTTGCGCGGTAACACGAAAAGTGTTGGGCCAGCTAGATTTAGACGTTGCTCAGCGAGATGTGATGCAGCAGCCGAAATACCGCTCTGAATTGATGGCCGGGGGAGGCAGTACGCAGGTTCCTTGTCTTAGAATAGAAGGAGGGGACGGGAAGGTGTCTTGGATGTATGAATCAGGGGATATTATTAAATATCTACGAAGCTATGCTAAACAAGCAGCGAAGCAAACGGCGTGAACAAAAGTATGCTTGTAAAAGCGTTTAAGGTGTCGGGAATAGTGGGTACCTTATTGTTGCTGATTAACCAATATGACGCGTTGTTTGGCAGTGCTGAGCTTCGAGTGATTCCGGCTGTGCTGACTTATTGTGTGCCCTTTGTTGTGTTTATCGCGGGGCAAATCTCGGGAAAGCAGGAAGATAAGCGAGGGTAGATTTCTTCTGTTTTAAGTAGGCAAAAAAAAGGCCCCGTTGGTGTAAACCAGCGGGGCCTTTTTTTTGCGCCTTTCTTAGCGCGCTACCGTCAGTAAAAAATTACTTAGCGGCTTTCTTTTCTTTCTCTTCCGCGACAACTTTCTCAGATACTGAGTTAGGACACGGTAGGTAGTGAGAGAACTCCATAGAGAACTGTCCACGACCTGAAGTCATTGTACGAAGTGTTCCGATATAACCAAACATTTCCGCTAGAGGAATGTCTGCTTTAACACGTACACCGGTAACACCAGCCATCTGATCTTTAATCATGCCGCGACGACGGTTCAAATCACCAATAACATCACCAACGTGGTCATCAGGAGTGAACACATCAACCTTCATGATAGGCTCGATTAACTGAGGTCCTGCCTTAGGGATTGACTGGCGGAATGCGCCTTTTGCTGCAATTTCAAATGCTACAGCAGATGAATCGACCGCGTGATAGCCACCGTCATAAAGTTGAACTTCAACGTCTAGTACTGGGAATCCAGCAAGAACACCTTCACCCATCATGCTCTTGAAACCTTTCTCAACAGCAGGGAAGAATTCCTTAGGTACGTTACCACCAACAACAGTAGAGCTAAATACGAAACCAGTACCCGGCTCGCCAGGCTTGATGCGGTAATCGATCTTACCGAACTGACCAGAACCACCAGACTGCTTCTTATGTGTGTAGCTGTCTTCAACTTCTTTGGTGATGGTTTCACGGTAAGCAACTTGAGGCTGACCTACTTCTAGTTCAACGCCGTAGGTACGCTTAAGGATGTCTACTTTGATGTCCAGGTGAAGTTCGCCCATTCCCTTAAGGATGGTGTCGCCAGTTTCTTCGTCAGACTCAACGTGGAAAGAAGGATCTTCTGCAATCATTTTACCAATCGCAATACCCATCTTCTCAGAACCACCTTTGTCTTTAGGCGTTACTGCGATAGAGATAACAGGCTCTGGGAATACCATAGGTTCAAGAGTTACAGGGTCTTTCGGATCACATAATGTGTGACCTGTTTGAACGTTCTTCATGCCAACAATGGCAATGATGTCACCGGCTTGAGCGCTTTCAATCTCGTTACGGTCATCAGCATGCATCTCAACCATACGGCCAATTCGCTCTGTTTTACCCGTGAACGAGTTCAGAATGGACATGCCACGCTTTAATTCGCCAGAATAAATACGAATAAAGGTTAGTGCGCCAAAGCGGTCATCCATGATTTTGAATGCCAATGCTTTTAGTGAGGCATCAGTTGTTACCGTAGCGAATTTACCTGTTTCTATACCCTCTTCATCAGTTAGCGGCTGTGGCTTAACTTCAGTTGGGTTAGGTAGGTAATCAACAACGGCGTCAAGAATGATTTGAACACCTTTGTTTTTAAACGCAGATCCACAGTATGTAGGGAAGAAGTCTAGAGCGATGGTGCCTTTACGGATACAGCGCTTGATGTTTTCCATGGAAGGCTCTTCGCCTTCCAAATACTTTTCCATTAGGTCATCGTCTTGCTCAAGAGCCATTTCGATAAGCTTTTCACGGTACTCTTCGACTTGATCTACCATATCGGCAGGAACGTCTTGGACTTCGAAGTTCTCAGGTAAACCTGAGTCATCCCATATGTAAGCTTTGCGGGTTAGTAGATCAACAACACCAACAAAATCTTCTTCAACCCCGATAGGAAGAACCATAACAAGCGGGTTAGCGCCTAATACTTTCTCAACTTGGCCAACAACACGTAAGAAGTCAGCACCCATACGGTCCAACTTGTTTACGAAGATGATACGAGCAACTTCAGATTCGTTTGCATAGCGCCAGTTTGTTTCTGACTGAGGCTCAACACCACCAGATCCACAGAATACACCCACACCACCATCAAGTACTTTCAAAGAACGGTATACTTCGATAGTGAAGTCAACGTGTCCAGGAGTATCAATGATGTTCATACGGTGGTCTTTCCAGTAGCAGGTTGTTGCTGCTGACTGAATAGTAATACCACGCTCTTGCTCTTGTTCCATGAAGTCAGTTGTTGCTGCACCGTCATGTACTTCGCCGGTTTTATGAATTTTACCGGTTAGTTTCAAGATACGTTCTGTTGTGGTGGTTTTACCCGCATCTACGTGCGCGAATATGCCGATATTTCTGTATTTGGATAAGTCTGCCATTGCTCTACTCGATAAGTCGTGGGGGTCAAAATTGCGCGTCAGTATACAGGATTTTTAAGAAAAATTGGAAAAAATGGCAGTATATAGAACACACAATGAAAAAAAATCAATTTAGGGGAGCTTTTTTGGCTGGCTCGACAAATTCGCTCGCCTTCTTTTTGAGTATATAAGTCTTGCCCAGTTTTACCGAGATTTTTTTAACGTGCTGATTCTAATGAATTAAATTGTTTTTGTTGGCTTTTCCGGCAAACCCCGTGATTGTTATCTTCACTGTGCTAACGTTGATAAGATAATTTGTTGAAAATAGTGCAGGGACTGGAATGCTCGAAGAAAAAACTCGCGTAAAGTCTATTCGATGGGGGATTATTGGTTGTGGTGTGGTGACGGAGGTAAAAAGTGGCCCCGCCTATCAAAAGGTTGCAGGCTTTGAGTTAACTTCTGTGATGAGGCGGAATATCGACGCAGCGGCGAATTATGCCCAGCGGCACGGCATTGCGCATTTTTCAGATAATGCCGATGAGATTATCAATAGCAGCCAAATAGATGCGATTTATATAGCAACCCCCCCAGATAGCCATAAATATTATGCTTTAAAGGTAGCGCTGGCCGGTAAACCCTGTTGTGTTGAGAAGCCGTTAGCCCCCAGTTATGCTGATTGTGTTGAGATCAATGAGGCTTTCGCTTCAAATAATACGCCCTTGTTTGTGGCTTATTATCGGCGCTCTTTACCTCGATTTAATCAGGTTAAGCGTTGGCTGAGCGACGGGGTAATCGGTGAGGTGAGGCATGTTTGTTGGAATTTAAGCAAGCCTGCCAATCAGATTGACCTGTCAGGTGCTAAGAACTGGCGGACTGAGGCCGCTGTGGCTTCTGCTGGGTATTTTGATGATTTGGCCTGTCACGGGTTGGACTTGTTTGCCTATCTTTTAGGTGATATTTGTGAGGCGAAGGGCATTACCGCAAACCAACAGGGGTTATATTCCGCGAATGATGCGGTATCCGCTAGTTGGCTACATAAAAGCGGTGTCACGGGAAGTGGTAGTTGGAATTTTGGCTGCTTTGAGAGAGAAGATCGAGTGGAGATTTTTGGCGATCAAGGCAAGTTGACGTTTTCAATATTTGATGAAAGGCCTGTCGTGTTGAAGAGTCGCGATGATGATCAAGCGTTGGATATCCCTCACCCTGAAAATATTCAGCTTTGCCATGTCGAGAATATGCGAGAGCATCTGTTGGGTAGGTTGGTGCACCCGTCCACAGGGGAGAGTGCAACCAACACGGGGTGGGTTATGGATCAGATTCTAGGCAGGGGGGTATTGTAGCTGTTAGCCCATGCAATAGAAGGCAAGCTTGTTACCATCAAGGTCTCGTACATAACCAAAGCTCATATTGTTGCCCCTCGGGCCAGGAGCGCCTTCATCCGTACCGCCCATTTCGAGTGCTTTTGCATGTAAAATTTCAATGGTCGCAAGGTCTTTAACTAACAGCGCAATCATCATGCCATTACCAACGGTTGCGGGTTCTCCATTGTGTGGTTTGATGACGCCTAACATCGCAGCGCCAGGTTTATTTGACCAAACAATTATGTGATCATCTTCCATAATGCGTCTAGCCCCAAGCTCCCCTAACAACGTATCGTAAAAAGCGCCAGATTTTTCAAAGTCGTTTGTACCTAATGTCGCGTAACCAATCATTTTTGTATCCTCTGTTATCGTTTTTTCGTGTTGCTGCTTTTGTATTTTTAATAGATATGGGGCGCAATGTAGGAATTCACACCCTTCAGAAAAATTCTAATTGCACTATGTTGGTGCGGGGGGGTGTGATAGGTTAGTAAATGGTGTGATTACCCTTTGCAGGTACGGAGGTATGTGGCTGTCAAAGGATTGGCGTGAGTTTTGCTAGCTATTAGCAAAACTTTAAACCCTAATATTAATCTCCTAGTGGATCTGCGCAGTTAAGCAGAATAAGGAATCCCTTGTATGTCTAGCACCAGCTTTAACGTGTTTAACCTCAATGATGGAAAGGTGCGAGTACTGCACCTCTCTTGGGTGGCTTTCTTTATCACCTTCTTTATGTGGTTTTGTCACGCCTCTTTAATGCCTTATATTGTGGAAACGTTCGGTCTAACCACAGGCGAAGCAAAAGCGTTGTTGTTTTTAAATGTGGCATTAACGATTCCCGCGAGAACAATGGTGGGAGCATTGGTTGATAAGTTTGGTCCGCGCTTGATGTATAGCCTGCTGCTAGCGGTTTCTGGTGTGATTTGTTTGGCATTTGCTTCTGCGCAAACCTACGAGCAGCTTGCTGCAGCACGATTTTTACTTGGATTTACGGGGGCAGGTTTTGTTATAGGTATTCGTCTCGTAACTGAATGGTATGCAGCGAGGCAAGCTGGAACTGCTCAGGGTATATATGGCGGTTGGGGGAACTTTGGGGCTGCAATTGCTAACTTTACACTACCAGCTATGGCAGTGGCGTTTGCTAGTGTGATGACAGATGGGTGGCGTGGAGCGGTAGCAGTCTCTGGTGTCGTGGCCATTTTGTATTCTTTTGTGTTCTATCGCTTAGTGCGAAATACGCCAAAAGGCTCTACTTACTTTTCTCCTAAAAAGTTAGGCCCAATGGAAGTAACCAGCAAAGGTGATTTTGTTTTATATGTGATTATGTGCGTTCCAATATTCGCAGCAATGGCGGTTATTTGCTGGAGGCTTTCGCCCGCAGGTGTTGCATTGTTGTCGGAAAATATCACGATAGCTATATGGGTTGGCCTCGGTGTATGGTTTTGCTGGCAGGTATTTAATATCTACCGTGTAAATAAAGAAAATCTAACAAACGAAATCCCTGAGCTTCACCGCTATAAATTTAAACAGGTGGCGATGTTAGATTTAGCTTACATGGTGACATTTGGTTCTGAGGTGGCAGTGGTGTCAATGTTACCGTTGTACTTCACAACAGAATTTGGTTATGAGCCATCTAAAGCTGCATTGATGGCAGGCTTTTTTATGGCGATGAATTTGATTGCACGCCCAGGAGGAGGGTATTTAAGTGATAAAATAGGCCGAAAGAAAACCTTGATGCTAACGGTTATTGGTTCAGCAATTGGTTATTTTGGATTGTCTTACATCACCCCGGAATGGAACTTCTGGACGATCACCGCCATTGTGGTTTTCTGTTCTTTCTTTGTGCAGGCGGGAGCTGGTGCAACGTTTGGTTTTGTGCCAACAATCAAGCGTCGACTCACTGGTCAAATTGCCGGAATGACAGGGGCTTATGGTAACGTCGGAGCAGCAGCGTTTTTGTTGGTTAACTCCTTTGCAAGTGCCAGTACTTTCTTTTTAGTGATTTCCGTATCCTGTGTGGTTGTATTTGGTTTGCTCGCGATGTTTTTAGAAGAGCCTAAAGGCCAAATTGCAGAAATACTTGAAGACGGAACCGTTGAGTTAATTGACGTATCATAACTACACAAAAACTGGGGTGTTATGCGCCCCAGCAAGTGATAGAATCCGCTTTTTTCAAAGATAGATAGGTTTACACATGACAGTTATTCGTTGGGTACTTGGTCGAATTATTCTTTTGGTTGATTTTTTATATCGTCCTAAAGGTATTAAGCGCGATGTGCAGGAGCAAGCCGCATTGGATGCAGAAACAGCGAAGTTGTCACTTTATCAATATGCTGCCTGTCCGTTTTGTGTAAAAGTGCGTTGGTCTATGAAGCGTCAATCATTAAACATTGAAACGCGTGATGCGAAGCGTAATGCGCAGTTTGCAGATGAGCTTGTTGCAGGCGGCGGTGCTTTAAAAGTACCTTGTTTACGCATTGAAGAAGATAATGGCTCGGTTACTTGGATGTATGAGTCTTCCGATATCCTTACTTATCTTGATCAGCGTTTTGATTTGGTTGCAGAGCCCTCTTAAGGGCTCTTTTGGTTTTTGTTAGATACCAGAAGCGATAAGTGCAGGGTAATTTGCAAAGGGAAAGTCGCCTTCCTTTCGTTCTTTCTTTAGTATTGTTTTAAGATTTATCAGCGTGTATAGCGGCGTATCAAGAGCAACCATGTTCACAATCCAAGCGGGCAAGATGCCACCTGGATCTGCGTGTGCTTCATAAATTACGGTTGTTTGTGTTGCTGAGATAGGAACAAACTTAAAGTAAGCTTTAACATAAGGCATGCGAACAAAACCCGACGCTTTTCCCATATAGTCAGGTAGAGCATGGATGTTATTGGTGAGCTCAAGGCTTGTAGCATCTTGTTCCCATGCTGTTTTTACCACAGAGTCCCGGTCGGATGCTGGCCAAGGTGCATTGTAGGTTGTGTAGAGAATAAACTCGGTGTCAGAAACTTTCTCTAATGGCCTTGTCTCAGTGACGGTGTGCATCCAGCCGGTCATGTTCTCGACATCTAAAAACACGTTGTAAAGGTTTTCTAATGAGGCTTCAACGGTGACAACACCCTTAAAGGCTTTTAGATCATAACCATCAACGGCCTGTGTATATACTTGAACACCGTCCTTAACCTTAATAAGATTCCATTCTGGCGCTGAGTTTTCTTGCGCAAAACTTGTGGTATTTACTCCCCAAAGAGGCAGTAATAGAAGTGTTAAGAGGCGTAGTGTTTTCATTCATAACTCCAGAAAGCTGACTTGTTGTTAAGAATTCATACAATAGAGGTAATGCTTAGGGATGCATTGGCCGAAATGGCATTGAGAAATGTCAAATTAATAGGTTTGTCAGGTAAGGGGTTGTTCGGTTGGTTTGGGCTATTGGCAGTGGGCTAATAGTTGATGAAAAGCCGGTGATGTATTAGACGTACCTTTTACACGCTTTTCAGCCTATAATCGCAGCGAACATTTATCACATTCATGTACTAAAAGAGTTACTTACCGATATCCATGGCTAAAAAAGACACAGCAACAAAATCTGGCAGTTCAACGATTGCTCGCAACAAGAAAGCCAAACACGACTACTTCTTCGAAGAAACCTTCGAGGCGGGCTTGGTGTTGGAAGGCTGGGAAGTGAAGAGTTTACGAGAAGGTAAAGCAAATCTTGTTGATAGCCATGTGATGATGAAAAATGGTGAAGCTTGGTTGTTGAACACCACAATTACCCCATTGTTGAGCGCATCTACACATATTCACCCCACAGCGACTCGCCAACGAAAGCTGCTACTTCATCGGAAAGAGCTCAGTAAAATACACGGTGCTATAGCCAAGAAAGGCCTTACTTGTGTTGCTACGGCTCTTTATTGGAAGGGGCAGGTTGTTAAGTGTGAAGTGGCGCTTGCCCGAGGTAAGAAGCAGCATGACAAGCGCGCGACAGAAAAAGAGCGTGATTGGAGCCGTGAAAAACAGCGTGTTGTAAGGCTAGATAATCGTTAAGCGGAACGCCTGGTTCTGCCTTTTGATCTTTGTGACCTGAATTGCAGCCTAACTGAATTTGCGATTTTGCCGCTATAAATCGGTATAGTGGTAATGTCTTCGTAATGTTGTCAGGTTACAGGGGGTTCCAATGGCTTGGGTCTATCTTCTTGCCGCAGGGTGTATGGAAATTGTTTGGGCGGTGGCCCTTAAGCAATCCCAGAATTTTAGTCAGCTTCTACCATCCGCCATCTTTGTTGTTACCGCCATTCTTAGTTTTCTTCTGTTGTCTCTTGCACTAAAGCAGCTTCCCCTTGGTACTGCCTACGCTGTGTGGACTGGTGTCGGCGCTTGCGGAGTCGCTATAGTAGGCATGATTTTCTTTGGTGACAGTGTTTCACCGGTTCGTATCGCTTTTTTATTAATGATTGGCACCGGCATTATGGGCCTGAAATTTACCGTATAAGGAGGTTTTATGAATGCATCTGAACCCTTATCTTATAAAGATTGGTGCATTCCGTGGGCAAATAATCAGATCACCCTGGAGGAGGGCGTTGATCGCATGCTCGCTCTGGGAGCGCCCCAAGATGATATTCCGTTCTTGGTTAAGCTGGTGGAGAACCCGAGGTTTAGCATCCCAGGAATTACGTTATTTCATGGTGCCGTAGAGTTAAAGCAACATGATTGTATTCACCTTGTGCTGGGGCGGGGCATGTTGCCAAAGGATGAAGCTTTTGTGATTGGTTTTACTATGGGAAGTACTAACCAAGTATCGACAGCAGAGGAGTCTCTGTTTTGTAAAATCTCAAAACACCTCTACCCGCGTATCTACAAATTTGATGACGAAGATATCGGTATTTTTAAAGATGCAGTGCGCTTAGGTTCAATATCTCGATGTGTATCTCTTGATAGTTTTAATTTTGAGCCTTGGTTGCATTGTACTCTGCAAGAACTACGTGAACGTCTTGGTATAGAGTCAGAGCTGATTGAGGCATACTACCAGGTAGAGAAACGGCGTTATCCGCATTCGCAAGCAAGCCAGCGGCTAATGGATAGTTAGTGGTAATTTTAATAAGAGCAGTAAAAGCGTAAGGTTAATTTATGGCGTTCCAACATTTATCGATTAGTGATTTAAAAAGCATGTTAGAAACTCAAACAGTATCAATTGTTGATATTCGAGATCAGCAGTCGTTTATGGCAGGGCATATTGAGAACGCAATACATTTGCACCAGGAAAATATGGATGAAGTATTGCTGACATTGGATATGGATCAGCCATTAGTGGTGTGCTGTTATCATGGTAATTCCAGCCAAGGAGCTGCTGATTTCTTGAACGATAAAGGGTTTGACGATACCTATAGCCTGGCTGGAGGTTATGTCGCCTGGGCCGCTGAATAATAATTCTTAGAAATGGATCTGGAAATGTGCCATTTCTCCCTAATATGTTATAGTGAACACACTATTTGGGGGCGACATGGCTTCGACGGCGGTTGCAAACCCTTTGGTGCATGTCGAGTGGGTAGCAACACTCGTACTCCAAGTGCTATAAATTATAATCGCAAATGACGATTCGTACGCTTTAGCAGCATAAACCCTGCTATCCATCGACCCGACTCTCTCGTGGGTTTGACTCGATGGTAACTTACACGAGACAGCAGTAGTGGGTGTCTGAGACTCTACTGTTAAATAATTTTGGACTGGCTTGCGGCATCCTGCCTCGTTGGATCGTTGTGAGTAAGATTAAAGACGAGATCTAAACATGTAGACCCTTAGGCAGAGTGCTGGCGGACGCGGGTTCGATTCCCGCCGCTTCCACCAAATTGGTGAACACTGGGGACTGCTCTCCGCATCGGGCACCTTATAGTATAAACGATGTAGGTAGTTGGACTGAACAACAGTGACATTAGCTGTTTATAAGAAGCGGGCATTTTATAGTATATGAAATGCCCGCTTTTTTATGCCTGAAATTCCTATGCCGCCACCTTCTTTCTATTAGCAAACCGTTCTTTTGCTTGCCCAACGGCCATATAGATATCCTTGTACTCCATTCCGTCAAGTGCGCCGTCTGGTAGCTCCTTTACAATATTCTCAATTGTCCACTTGTTCCTTCGCGAACGGCACATTGTGAAGGCCCTATCCAGCATCACCGATAAATCAGCATCTCGTTTTTCTTTCTCCAGTGCCCCTCTATGACGATGAGCATCAGATAAAGCAGTACACTCCAATCGGTATCGTGATGCCAAATAGCCTTTGGTGACGCCAAATCGCTCAGCTAGATCATCTCGGCTCACCGTCTCCTCTTGTCCACAAATCATAGCCTCCATTGCTTGCTTAATTTCAACTTCCTTCATCAAATCGCGAAACCTCGACCTTGTATTAAAATTAAGCGAAAGATTTTTTGCCAGGGCGACTGCACTAACAAAATGCGCATCTTTTGAAAACAATTGATGAGGGCCCATAAAGCCTAGCGCTCGTTGCAACATAAATAGGGACTCAATTTTTGGTTTTCGTCTTCCCTTGAGCCAATTTCGAACAACATCATCTCCACAGCCCATAATTCGACCCAAATATTCACTATTTGCCTCAGGATAGGCCTCCTGAAGTGCCCTAAGGTTCGACGAAAAGCGTTCAAAATCTGGTCTGAACTCGTCGTAGGTACTGATATAAAAGAGGTGAAAGAGCACCCTCTGCCTACTTAACTCCTCCTCATCAACCCCAGCAGAATACCCTCCGCCCAGAAAGCCACTACAGTAATGACAAAAACCAGGCTCGGATGTTGTCGATATATACGGCTGATAATTAAAGCAATGTTGGCATTTTTCACGCAGAGAACAGGAGTGCAGCATACATATCTTTATAGTACCGACACTCCAATACAGATCGTCAAAAATCCCGTTATCTCGATACTGGTTGCCAACCTCGTGCCGTTCATCATAACAGCGGGCACACCATTGCTTTCTCTCGGCAATAAATCCATGAGCATTCCTATCCAGTAATCCGTGCATAAAGCGATAAGAAAAATACTTTTTATCAGATTGGCCAAGTAGCTTGTTTAGCTTCCTTTCGATTTCAACGGTCTTAGCGGTATATGAATTCATATGTGATGCCACTTCAAAATGAAAAAACGAGCGATTAATCTTTGCACCGTCTTTAATAAAGTGGTTGTAAAATTGAGTTGGCGGTATTCGGTATTTCCAACAAATTCTGGCCATCCTCGATACATTTGACTCCGCCCCTTTCAGCCTCCTTTGTTTTAGGTAAAATACTGGGGCAGAGAAGCCAAATTCGTTTGCTATTTTATTATGCATGTTACGTCACCAAATCTCTTTCAGGTTTTCTTGTGCCAGGGCGCTGTTTTTTTGCGGATTTTTTCTCTTCCGGTTCTTTGGCACGCTTTTTCTTACCGGTACCAACCCCAAGCAGCTTTCCTATTGCATCTAACCCTTTATCTGTAAAGAAATCTTCTCCATACTCAATTTCTTCCGCCATCTCTAGCAACGCATTTGTGTTAGGTACTCTACTAAGCAATCGTTTCACAGTAAGCGAATCGTCTTCAGGCAACTCATCAATTGATTTTTCGATGATTTGTTTCAATACACCGATACACCCACAGCAATAGATGTACATTGTTTGAATAAATCTCGATTCAAACAATTTTTTGTCCATTCTATAAGGGACATGTGAAAGAAGGCCTGAGTATGCGCGAGCAAAATCCTTTTTGTCTTCACCCTCCCAAAGGTAACGACGAAAGTGGACTTCCTCTGTTCTGCGCTTTAACTGGGCATTCCAGTTCATCATCGCAAGGTTCTCATAGGTGCCAATAAGTATCATTTGGCATTTAACGGTATTGGCAATGTTTTTCAGGATGTCGAGGTTCTTATCTGAGCTTTGCCCGGAATACTTAAATAAATGCTGGATTTCGTCCAGAACAAGAACGCTTAAATGAGAATCTTGCATTCGCTGCTCCAGGTCTTTCCTGACCTCACCTTCAGATCGATAGCTATTTGAATATTTTCCGCCTAATGCATATTCATCCGACATTTCAACTTTACGATGAAGTTTGTGATCTGGAGACTTCATGGCCGACAAAATTCTTAAAAACAGATCTTTCCAATTAAATGAATTGCCTCCTAGCATTGGTACCTCGACATAAACAGCGGGGAGGCCCGTCTTTATTCCTTTCTTTTCGGCCTCTTCAAAACAATAGGTTGTTATGTTTTTAGCAAGTGCTGTTTTTCCCGCTCCGGTAGGCCCAATAACGTTTAGAATGGGGTAGAGGGATGGTTTGAAGAGGCATTGTCGTGTACGACTTCTGCATTCAATCAATATTGTATGCTCTAATAAAAACGTTTCGCTAAAATATTCCTGTCGCTCTTTCGAAGAGCTAGTTTTCAAATGTTCTGGAAATTTAGTCTTAGGGTGCCAATTGCTCATTATTTATATGTGGACGTAGGAACGTCCTCCTCCCAAAGGTCAAAATCATCTTCTAAGCCGTCGTCTTCACATTTATTCACAATTTCATCAAAATCATGTTGTGGCTCTACATTAGGTAAAGGCCTATCATTTTTAAGCGCCTCTTCATCTTCTACGACCTGAGCAATGACCTTATAACCGGAGCTTCGGGCTTCATTGTTAGCCTTGGCTTCTTGCTGCATATCCTCCGATTTTGCCAAACGGTTTTCATCTACTGAACGATTAACTTTTTTACTAAGCCTGCATTTCAACCAACGCGACCCAAAGTACACATAGACAAAATAAACATCCATAGGGTCCCATTTGACGTCATGCTTCTCACCTTGGGGTTCCGCCTTGGTAAATTCATAATGCCAATATTCATGATTGTTTACGCGAATAGGCTTGCCCCTTTTCACCGTCGCGGTTCTTCTGGGTATAAAAGGCATTGATGAAAAAATAAAATCAGCATCATAATCCATATCCAGGAACTTTCTCCGGCCAAAAGCTCGCTGAGAATATTCAGCTAGACCGTTCGGTGTCATTACACCTTTCTTAGCAGAAGCAGAGTTGAATACGGTGAAATATGAATGAAGTGACCCAGCCAAATCTGAAAATGTCCATGTTGCAGAAAACTTCGGGTCATGACTCTTTCCGATTTCTCTCACATTTTTCATTAACTTTGTGTTGCCCTCCAGGTTGTGTATGAGATTGGTGTTGGTGGTGCCAAACATTCGCTCAACAACACCGCCACTCCTGGCTTGACCTTCCCTAGACTTTATTGCAACGCGATACTGTGCGCAGAATACTTCAAAGTCCCTGCCCTGAAACTCCTTACCTCCATCAACAACGACACACTCGGGACGAAAGCCATGCTCTTCGACCATGCGACGCATCACCATCATAAGACTGATATAGTTTGGGGAGCGGTAACTTAAATAGAAAGCAAGGATTTTCCCTGAGTACTCATCAACACACAATGTTAACCATGGTTTCTCGGAAGGGTTTCCGTATTCATCAACGGTACGAATGTCTAACTGTGTATGATCAATATGACAATATTGTAAGTACCTGGTTGCACCAAAGTTAGCGACACCACCATCGTTTAGAAATTGATAAGCTGTTTTTTGGTAGGCTGCTTTTGCCCCTTTTTGTTGGTAGGCTACCCACTCAGAAGACAATTTTTTCAGTTTACGATAAATCGTTACCGCAGTAGGAGACTCTAATAACTTTGCTTTGCAACGATTAGCCACTCGTAAATAGACTTGATGTGGAATCATCGCTTTTTTTGATAAATAGTCTTCCTCTATTGTTTGGTCAATTATTTTTAAAACACCATCATCTAGGCGCTCCGTCCGATTACCTCTTAAGCTAGTTTTGTCCAACAGCATGTTTAATTTTTGTTGTCGATTTTCAGCGCTGGCCGCTCTTACCCTCCACCGCCTTACTGTTGTAGGGTTAACCCCAAGCGAAGTCGACACCTCAGCAACCGACATTTCACCTGCTTCTATTTGATCGAGTAGATTTAAGCGAACAACCGCTTTATCAATAGCCGCTGAGTTAGCTCTTTCAAGGATTGACGATATCGCCTCATGGTCATCGTTATTATTGCTGACTATTTTTTTCGATCTAGTTGCCTTATAAGCATTCCATGAATCAGTATCATAGAAGACCCAGGAATTTGCATGATCACTAAGTTTCATATGTTGCAGCGGGAACACGACCTGATTCTTAATGATGGCGTAGTACAATGAATCAATACATGGAACATCATTAACAAGTTTATCCAATCGAATGGCTTTTGCTTTTTTCAACAGGCCTCGGACTTTTTTGATCTCACTCTCAGATGAGAGGGTAGTTTCGGTTGCGAAATACCCATTCAAAAACTCCAAATTCTCAACGAATATAGGGTTCAGGTCGTTTTCCGTACACAGTCGATACGACAGCCCTGTATCCTTTAACGCACGCTCCATTGCAGGTGACACAAAACGATCACTTTTAGAATCGAAGGCAATATGATCCGGTCGAACCTTTGCGATTTCCTCAAACTTGCTAAAGGGTTTCCATTCTTCATATCCAACAAAATCTTTAGCAACAACGAAATAATCTAACGTTGGTTTGTTTCTTATTGTTCGTGTTCCGCTCACATAGGATAGAGACATACCTGGAGGTTGATCCCAGTACCCGATAACATCTTCGTCAAATTCTTTTACTAAAACGCTAGCAAATTCCAAGGTTACACTTTCAGCCTGTATAACAAACCCCATTTTCTTACTAGGGAAACGCACAGACTTATTCGACTTTCTACCTGAACTCCTTACCCTTCGAACTGGCCCTGACTCTATAATTAATTTGATTTTATCAATGCCCTTGTCATTCACGCCAAAAGCTCGTGCAAAACTGACTATTTTATCCGACATAAAACCTCGCTTAATTCCTGTTAAGTACTGCTGGCTTGTATTGAAATACCCAAAATGAACGGATATCGTTCATTTTGGGTGCGCGATTATTATTTAAGCAGCTA
>MAAB01029000.1_pt1 | contig 29019 bp, 24 predicted proteins | sample 1115991 | NCBI WGS metagenome assembly MAAB01 (sample SAMN04961124, study PRJNA320927) | seawater metagenome | isolation source: sample BD02T18 sea water enriched with oil for 18 days | place: USA:Gulf of Mexico | collected 2013-07-27
GGAGCTCATTGGTAAACTGATAACATCAAAAAATTAATGAAATATAGAATAACTATCTTTAACAAATTTTATTTGTTCTAAGCTCACCAATGTAGCTCTGAGTAGGGAAGAAATTTAATCAAATTGGTATAATCTACTCACCCTTATCAAATGGTCCAAACAATTAACATCTTCGTTGTGTTCAATCTCAATAGCCATTTCTGACTCAATTACACCGCTTGATTAATGAATTAATCAAGCGCCCTATTTTTGTGCAATAAAATAAGAAGATATAAATTATAAAAAGTGGCAGTGCACGCAAAAAAATTTGTCATAAAATTAGACCATGATTTTGAGGAACATCTCGGCTGGAAAGAAGATAAATAACTGTAAAAACATAGACTACCCCTTCAACTAAAAAAAATCACTTAGATGCTAAAAAAAATCAAGGGTAAAACTTGCAAAAAAAAATATATATGCTTACTTGGAAAATTAATTAAAGGCTGCTATTACTAAACGTTCCCCCTTTACTTAATCAGAGATAATCAGAGACAATCGGAGAGGAACTAACATGCAACATTCGACACATGGAAGTTATGTCATTGAACAAAAAAGTAATATTTTATTGGTTGATGTACAAGAACCATTTAATGATGTGACTGCGGAAAAATACCACCAAGATATAAAGCAGCTAACAGAAAAAATGACTGATGACCCCTGGGGATCATTAATTACCTTTCGTGGCAGTAGTGTTTTTACCCCTGATGCCGAACAGCAATTGAGAGAGACAACGCAATATCGACAAGAAAGAGGCATGATCGCTATTGCTGTTGTTATTTTAAATAGCGCCTATGCCGATATGCAACAAATGCAATTACAGCGTATTTACCACGACTGCCAAATAGAATTCCATGTTTTTAGTGATAGCGAAATTGCTAGCGACTGGCTCAATGGCTTTATTGAGCAAGCAAGTTTATTGAAAAATAAACAACGAAAGGCTTAACTGGTTAATTAAAATGACAATACCAACAAAAAACTACATTATAATGAGCTACTCACTTAATTAGCTCATTTTAATATGATACTTCAAGTACAACCCGCCAAATTAATTAAACGTTATAAACGCTTTCTAGCTGATATTGAACTTAACTCTAGTGAGGAAACAACCATACATTGCGCTAACACGGGCGCAATGAAAGGTTGTGCTGAGCCTAATGATACCGTTTGGTTCAGCACATCAACCAACTCTAAGCGAAAATATCCATTTAGCTGGGAGATCACCCAAAGTCAAGATGATCACTTTATTTGCGTAAACACCTTGCGCGCTAACCAACTAGTAGAAGAGGCATTAAACCAAGGCTTGGTCAAGGAACTATCAGGCTTCGATGAATTAAAGCGAGAAGTAAAATACGGTAATGAAAACAGCAGAATTGATTTTTTAGCCACTTATAAACATGCCCCAAACACATACATTGAGGTCAAATCAGTCACTTTATTAGAGAGTGGTCACGGTTATTTCCCTGATGCGGTTACCACACGTGGACAAAAACACTTACGTGAATTAATGGACATGGTCGCACAAGGACATAGGGCTGTTTTATTATTTGCCGTTTTACATAGTGGTATTAGTGCTATTTCTGCCGCTAGCCATATTGACCCAACCTATGCAAAATTACTCAAAGAAGCCCGTCTAGCCGGTGTTGAGATAATTGCCTATAAAGCCGGTTTTTCACTAAAACTCGGAGAACTCAATTTTAAGTTAGTAGAAAAAATTCCCTTTATTGAACGATAAAGATTGACTAGCCCTAGTAAAACTTGCTAAAAAAGCTTGCTCAAAATTTTTAAATAACAGTATGAAAAATAATAATTTCATTAACTTATTGATAATACTAAATAAAATATTTATTTTAGCTAATTAGTTGATTTTTATCATGAGCGACACAATATAGTCCTGATTCATCGGGTCATATATAACATATTGGCACTTACAACAAAGGCATCATATTACGTAAAACGTGATATATTAGTAAATTGCCTTGGTCTATGTAGCATTGGGAGAATAAGCATGCCAACAAATAAACACAAGCCACTAGGTATCCTTGCCTTAGCAGGCGTTGCGCCGTATCAAGAAAAAGCTGGCGAAGAGTACATGGAAGAGCCTCAGCAAGAGCATTTTAAGAAAATTTTAGATGCTTGGCGCTTACAGTTACGTGAAGAAGTTGATCGTACCGTAACGCATATGCAAGACGAAGCAGCAAACTTTCCAGATCCTGTGGATAGAGCGGCTCAAGAAGAAGAGTTTAGTCTTGAATTACGTACGCGAGACCGTGAACGTAAACTGATCAAGAAAATTGAAAAAACCTTACAGTTAATTGAAGATGACGATTTTGGTTTTTGTAAGTCTTGTGGTATAGAAATTGGTATTCGTCGTTTAGAAGCCCGTCCTACTGCCGATCTTTGTATTGAATGTAAAACGTTAGCTGAAATTAAAGAACGTCAAATGGCTGGTTAATTGTTAGCTAGCGTTAACTAGACATAGTTCACATGCAAAACTTGCATATCAAGCGACCACTAAAGCCTAAGCAGGCTTATCAATATCGTGGTCGCTTTGCTCCATCCCCTTCCGGTTTACTTCATTTTGGTTCTCTTATCGCTGCTTTAGCGAGTTTTCTTGATGCAAAAGCGTTTGTTAATGACCACGGCGAGCAAGGAAAATGGTTAATTCGCATTGAAGATATTGATCGACCTCGTGAGCAAAAAGGCGCCAGCTCGGCAATATTAACGACACTTGAAGCTTTTGGGCTACACTGGGATGAAACAGCGCTTTATCAAAGTACACAATCTCAATACTACCGTGACATTTTATCCAATCTAGCACAACAAAAGTTAAGCTATTATTGTCAATGTACTCGCTCCCAAATCAAGGCTATCGGCGGCATATATCAAGGCCATTGCCGCACAGCTAATTATAAATCACAAGGCAGCGCCACAAGACTGGTTAACCAATACGGCTTGTATCAATTTAATGATATATTTCAAGATGATGTAGTTTGTAATAAAGCATTAGCTAATGAAGACTTTATCATTCATCGTAAAGATGGTTTATTTGCTTACCAGCTTGCCGTCGTCGCTGATGATATTGCACAAAGCATTACCCATGTTGTCAGGGGCTGTGACTTACTAGAACCCACAGCTAGACAGTTGACTCTTTTTAAAACATTAAACAATAGCTTTTTAAAATGTACAACGCCACGATACGGCCATATTCCTTTAGCAATAACGAGTGAGGGTTATAAGCTTAGTAAACAAAATAAAGCGCCCGCAATTAATAATGCTAACCCACAACCTGCGTTAATTGCTGCACTAACATTTTTAGGCCAAGCACCTATACCTGAGTTAGCGGGTGCTAGCGTTGAAGAAATCATTCAATGGGCTATAAATCATTGGCAAAGACACCGCGTGCCTAAAGCTTTTGAGATAAACATTGATTAAACTGATAAAAAATAGTTTTTGAAGCTGTACTCATTTAAAAATATCGGCCTATAAAGGAAATATTATGTCTACCAATACACACAATACTATCGTAATCACCGGCGCCAATCGTGGCATCGGATATGCCATGGCTAAAATCTGCCAACAACGTGGTGATACCGTTTATGCTCTTTGTCGCCAAAGCTCTAAGGATTTAGATGCGCTTGGTGTCAACGTTGTGGAGCAAATAGAAGTTGCTACCCAAGCAGGCATCGATAAAGCAGTATCAGCCCTTAGCGGTATCAGTATTGATTTATTGATTAACAATGCCGGTATTTTACGCGATGAACAGCTGAGTGATTTAAACAAAGACACTATTATTGAGCAGTTTAATGTTAATGCACTTGCGCCATTATGTTTGAGCCACGCTTTATTGGCGAACTTATCTTCGGGAAGCAAAATTGCCTTAATTACTTCTAGAATGGGCTCTGTCACTGATAATACTTCAGGAGGAAGATATGGTTACCGCATGTCAAAAGCAGCGCTTAATATCGCAGCAGTATCATTAGCAAGAGATCTCAGTGATGAAAACATTGCCGTCGGTATTTATCATCCTGGTTATGTGCAAACCGAGATGGTAAATAGCAATGGCATATTAACTAATGGTGACATCAGCGCCAACGTAGCGGCAGACCGCCTAATCGCTTTAATGGATAACTTAACCATGTCAGATTCAGGCGTGTTTAAGCACTCAAATGGTGAAACATTACCCTGGTAACTTTATACCAATCCGTATAAGAAAGTGATCACTTAGCGAGAATTTAAAGGCTTAGAGGCAAGGCTTTGATTGTAGATAATGGTTATTCCCTTATCAAAATCAATAACGCGGCATATAAGCCTTTAAAACTCGCCCTAGGGAAAGCATGAGACACCATGATAACTTTACAAAATGAATAAAATATAGAATAACTATATCTGACTCATTTTGCTTGTTCTAATGTCGTCCATACCTTTCTAAGTGAGCACTTCTTTATACGGAATGGTATTAGTTTAAATAAGTCAGTTTAAGAAAGAAAAATGAGCTTTGCATCTCAGGCTTGTTTTTCTATCCTTTTTTCGCTGCTTTTTCATGCTATTTACCACGACTGTTATTCTCTTTTGCCCTCCACTGTTATATCATTGCGCCACTATTTTATGTCTGTATTAAAGGCCTGTGACTATCAAAAGCGTTATTAATTTATGCAAAAGAGTTTTCTCCAAAAAAATGAGTAAAACTATCGCCAAAACGACCCCTAAAAAGGACGCTAAGAAAAGCGCCCGTAGCAACACTAATGTTACAACTGCATCCTTTGATAACCCATTGATATTCTCACGAGATCAGCATCCCGTTTCACGTAAATTACTTAGTCCGAATGCACTTAAAGTATTATATCGTTTAAATAAAGGGGGTTTTGATGCCTACCTTGTTGGTGGCGGCGTTCGTGATATTTTATTAGGTTTTAAACCTAAAGATTTTGATATTGCAACCAATGCGACTCCTGATGAGATTAAAGAACTATTTAGAAACTGCCGCTTAATCGGTCGACGCTTTCGTCTAGCACACATTGTTTTTGGTCGAGAAATCATTGAGGTTGCAACCTTTAGAGGCCATCACGACAATGCTTCTGAACAAGAGAAAAGCTGTAAGAAAACCTCTAAGCAAAGCGAAGATGGCATGTTATTGCGTGACAACATATACGGCAGTATCGACGAAGATGCTGAACGCAGAGACTTTAGCATTAATGCACTATATTACTCAGCTAAAGACTTTAAAGTTTATGATTTTGCTAATGGCGTTCAGGATGTAAACGACAAAGTAATTCGCTTAATTGGCGATCCTGAAACTCGTTACCGAGAAGATCCCGTGCGTATGTTAAGAGCAATCCGCTTTGCCACAAAACTTGATATGCAAATAAGTGATGAGACTAAAGCGCCGATTAAAGAGCTATCTTCATTAATGGCCAATATCCCTGCAGCTCGTTTATTTGAAGAATTCTTAAAAATGTTCATTGCCGGTAAAGCTGTCGCAAACTTTGAACAATTGCGTAGTTATAACCTTTTTGGTTATTTTTTCCCTGCTGTTGAACAAGCGCTTAATGATGAGTCAGACCAACAACGTTTTTTACTCGACTTCATTATGTTGGCGATGGAAAATACTGACAAAAGAATAAATAATGATCAACGAGTAACACCGGCATTTTTATTTGCTGCTATGCTTTGGTATCCATTACAAAAGCATATTCAACAAATTAAAGTCACTACTCAATTGACCCCACAAGATGTATTCTTTGCTGCTCTAAACGAAATCATGCCAGAACAACAACGCAGTATTGCAATTCCTAAACGTTTCCAAGCTGTCATTAAAGATATTTGGATCTTGCAAGATAAGCTAGGTCGCCGCGAAGGAAAGCGAGCATTTAAAACGTTAGAGCACCCTAAGTTTAGAGCGGGTTATGATTTCTTGTTATTGCGCGCACAGATAGAAGATACTGATGAGCTTAAAGAATTAGCACATTGGTGGACAGATTTTCAAGAAGTATCAAACGAAGCCCGTATTCAAATGATCAAAGGCGTAAAGTTGCCACAAGGATCAAAGCGTCGTCCAGCAAAGAAACGCCGTAAGCCTGCAGTAAAACCAGCTGAATCGTAATGGCAAACTAATGCAAAAAAAAGTAACAGCATACATTGGTTTAGGTAGCAACTTATCAGACCCAAGGGTACAGGTAATTAATGCCGCTAAAGAATTAGGTAATATATCAGCAAGTAATGTTATTGCATTATCAGCATTGTACTTGAGCAAGCCTATGGGCCCTCAAGATCAAGATGATTACATCAACGCGGTAGTTGCTTTAGAGACTAGTTTATCTGCGCTTGAATTATTAGATGCTTTACAAGGCATAGAGAATTCAGCTGGCCGTGTACGAAAAGATAACCGTTGGGGTGCACGAATTCTTGATTGTGATATTTTACTGTATGGTAATGAATCCATAGAAAATGAACGCTTAACTGTTCCTCACTATGGTATGAAGGTGCGAGAGTTTGTTTTACTTCCGCTAGCAGAGATTGCCCCTTCTTTACATTTACCAGACGGTAGCCTAGTTAGCTTACTTGCTAGTAAAATCAGCAGCAATGGCATAGTCAAATTATCATTATCAACATAATAAATATTAAAAACGATTAACCTTAACAGTATACTTATTTAACGCTAACTGCTTAATAAGCTAATTAACCTATTCGGAAAAGTCATGGCTAAAATCACTACTGCAAGCTTGCTTAACATGAAACAACAAGGCGAAAAAATATCAACTATTACTGCCTATGATGCCAGCTTTGCAAAACTATTTGATCAAGCAGGCATACACGCCATACTTATTGGCGACTCTTTAGGTATGGTATTACAAGGGCAAGACAGCACATTACCTGTGACAATCGAAGATATGGCTTATCATACACGCTGCGTAAAGCGTGGCGTTGAAGAAAGTCTTATTATCGCCGATATGCCTTTTATGAGCTATGCCAGCCAAGAGCAAGCTTTAGCCAATGCGGCCCTGTTAATGCAAGCAGGCGCTAGCATGGTAAAAATAGAAGGTGGCGCTTGGCTTAATGGCACCATTTCTGCTCTTGTTGAACGTGGTGTCCCAGTTTGTGCTCATTTAGGTTTAACGCCGCAATCAGTCAATATATTGGGTGGTTTTAAAGTACAAGGTCGTGATGATGATAAAGCCCAACAAATGATCGCTGATGCAAAAGCACTTGAAGCAGCTGGCGCTCAATTATTGGTACTTGAATGTATTCCAGCAACTTTAGGTGAAGCCATCACTCAAGCGCTGACTATTCCAACGATTGGTATAGGCGCAGGTAAAGATACAGATGGACAAATTTTGGTTATGCACGATGCTTTAGGTATTGCGTGTAATTACATGCCTAAGTTTTCACGCAACTTCTTAAAAGATACTGGTGATATTAAAAAAGCCGTTGAGCTTTATATCAGTGAAGTAAGTGAAGGTAACTTCCCGGGTGATGAACATATATTCAAGTAATTACTACAAGCAAATGAATTTAGCTCTTCTCAGCAAAAATTCAAAATATAGCTCTATTAATAAGATACTAACAATAAAATATTTATAAGAAATAACGGCAAGATAAATTTATGAAAACAGTCAGTCAAATTAGTGAATTACGTGTGCAAGTAAAAGCATGGCGTCAACAAGGTTTAACCGTTGCTTTTGTACCTACTATGGGTAACTTACATGCGGGTCATATTTCGTTAGTGGCTGAAGCACACAAACATGCTGATAAGGTTGTTGCCAGTATCTTTGTGAATCCAATGCAATTTGGCGTAGGTGAAGACATTGAAAACTACCCGCGTACGATGATTAATGATCAACAAAAATTGACTGCCGCTGGTACTGATTTACTATTCACACCATCATCTGACATTATTTACCCAAAAGGCCTCGCTAAACAAAGCTTTGTTGAAGTACCAAATATCTCTGACGGATATTGTGGGGAAAGTCGTCCTGGTCATTTTCGCGGTGTTGCCACGATTGTCAGTAAACTATTTAACCTAGTACAACCAGATGTGGCTTGTTTTGGCTTAAAGGATTATCAGCAAGTACAAGTCATTCAAAGAATGGTTGAAGACTTGTCGATGCCAATTACCATCATTCCAGTGGCAACCATCAGAGAAGAAAGTGGTCTGGCCCTGAGTTCACGTAACGGTTATTTAACAGCGGAAGAGAAAGCTATCGCGCCTGCCCTACACCAAAGTTTACACTGGTTAGGCGAACAAATTCGTGCAGGTTATGCTCAACAAGATAGTATTGATTTTATTGGCTTAGCTAAACAAGCCGCTAAGACAATTAATGATGCGGGTTTACACACAGATTACCTACATGTCTGCCACGCACAAACATTACAGCCAGCAAGTGAAGATGATACTCTGTTAGTTATTCTAGCAGCAGCACACTGCGGTAAAGCTCGCTTAATTGATAACTTGCAAGTAAACCTAGCTTAACGACCTTTGCTCATTACTTTACATGTTTACCTAGCTTATTCTTCTTAGCTAAGTAAACATTTTATTAGCTAAGATACAATCATAGCAATGCCTCATAGTTCATTAAATTCTTATCCAATACTGTCGAAGAAAGCCGATAAAAAGGCCATTTTACGCTTTTATAGAGATAACCATTATTCCGCAAGATTTATTGGCTTTGATAGTTGCTACCTTATTAAAGTGAATGACAATATTATTGCTAGTGTAATTATCTCACAGGGTAATAAATCGCAACAGATAGACACAGCTAGTGAACGGACTTCCACTGATACTGCTCAAGAATTGAGCCAAAATAAACCACAGTACTTACTGCATGCATTGCTTGTTGCACCTGATTATCAGAAGCTAGGGTATGCACAGCACCTATTAAAATACGCGATAACACATCATCAGCCGCTAGTGTGTTTTGTGCAAGCATCATTAAAAAATCTATACTTAAATAATGGTTTTACTCTCATTACAGACGACTTACTTAATAAACGTTTAACCCCTGATCTATTCAATCGATTTCAGCAGTATTCAAAGAACAAACCTGAACTAAAAGTATTCATTCATCAATAACCCTTTCGAGCATGCATAAGAATCCCTAAATAAACCATGGATAAGCATACTTAATCAGAATCAGACATTAATGTAATCATTCCAATTGTAAGCCAAGTAGTTATAACAAATGGCGCTGTTAAAGCAGGTATTGTTACCAGCTCAAAAGCTCTTGTAAGTAAAACTGAGGTCAAAATAGCAAACATGATAAGCCAATACTTGTTTGGGTAGCGTTCGACAAGTGCGATAGCGACAAGGCCGCCATTGAAACCATAAAGTCCCATCATTGCTTTCTCTTGAGAAAAACCTAAAGTAGTCGCAACCAGTAAACCAATGAGTGAACCCAATATTGCCCATACTGCCGCTTTATAAGAACTGAACAGTAGTGCACAACAAAATACGGCGCCTGAAAGCCAGCTATCTTGCAACATAACTTGACCAACGCCACGAAAAATTCCGTATAAAGAATCAATGAGTGTCGGTGATATAGATCCAGTAAAACTCCCCTGCATTGGACTTGCTAGTCCTGCAAAATCCATAATCAATACAATCGTCCATGTTGAAAGAATAAAGGGCGTAGTCAACGCTGGAGTGCTTGGCATTTTAGTTATCATCAAATGCATAAGAAGTGCCGAAAAAGCACCTCCCAATAGCACCAAAACAATAGATATAAAACTAAGGGGTAAAAGGGAAAATACTGCGATACCAACCAATGCAGCATTGAAGCCATAAAAACCTTTATTTACGCAGTTTGAATCATACTGAAATAATTTAGCGAAAGCTAAACTCGATAAGATTGCCAGTATGCATCCTAGCAACATCGTAGGTGAATTTACTCCAATACCTACCAAAAATAGCAAGCCGGTGACAGCGTTTGATTGCAACATTATTTGAGCTGAGCTGCTTAAAAAACGTTTAGCAAAATGCTTAAGTAGATAATTCATGAATATTTATTGACCGAAAGAAGAGTGTCGACAGTAACAATTAAAGCTGCGACTTATCCTAACGATTATACCGCTAGGATTAAGGAAGAATAAACTGAGGTATTCATTACCACTAAAACTATCATCAACTAGTGAATTTAGCGTTTAAAGCTAGTTGCTACTAATATACTTTAACGTTGTTATCACTTGTTCAACCGATATCGCCCAAGCTTGTGCAGTTGCGTCCACTTCTTTTAACGGATGAATTAACTCTTCACTATGCAACGTAATATAAGGCTTATTTAATGCGGCACAATAACCCGCATCAAAAGCGGCATTCCATTGCTTATACTTATCACCAAAACGGATAATAGCCACATCACAACGCTCAATAAGTGTTTTTGTTCTTATGGCGTTCACTTTTGCTGATTTATTATCCCGCCAAAACTGATCTGTTTCTGCACCAAGATGGTCTCCCGCACTATCACTCGCTTCATGATGAGTAACCGCCGAAGAAAAGGTGATGTTTAAATCGCTTTCTTGGCAACCTTGAATAATTTTTTCGCGCCAATCGGTATGAATTTCACCGGAAAGATATACATTTAATTTCATTGTTACGCCCTATTTCTATTTAGCCAAAACTATAAGTATCCATAGTACATGAATTACATGTTATTCAATATATCAATGAAGTGGAATGACATTTCACTATATGGAATATGGAGGAATGTAAGTGAATTAAACCTCACGGGGATTCAAGTTAATCTACTCACAACTTGAGAATTAAATACTAACAATAAGTACCCTATAAAGGTGACAGATAAAAAGATCTCATATACACACCTACAAAAGTAAAAGCCCTGCGACGGTCAATTAACCATAACAGGGCTTTCGAAGCTTCAATTAACAGCAATGTACTCGTTAGTTTTTTTCTTCTTCAAGCTGAGTTTTTGGAAGAACTGCATTTAGTAGAATAGCAACTAAACCACATAAACTAATGCCTGTTAGACTGAAATCATCATTACCAATAGCCATACCACCAATACCAAAGACTAGCGTAGTTGAAACGATCACCAAATTACGTTGCTCAGCAAGGTCTACTTGAGCTTTTATTAGAATGTTCATGCCTACTCCTGCAATCGAACCAAAAAGCAGAATCAGGATACCACCCATAACTGGCGCTGGAATGGTTTGTAATGCAAGACCAAATTTAGCAACGAATGCCAGACCAATAGCAAAAGCAGCAGCCCAAAGCATGATGCGAGGATTGAACATTTTAGTGAGCATTACCGCACCAGTAACTTCTGAATAGGTGGTATTAGGCGGTCCACCAAATAACGAAGCTAAAGAGGTCGCTAAACCATCACCTAAGAGTGTACGGTGTAAGCCTGGATTTTTAGTGTAATCTTTACCGGTTACGCTACCAATTGCGATAATATCTCCTACGTGTTCAATTGCAGGTGCAATGGCTATCGGAAGCATGAAAAGAATCGCAGCTAGATTAAACTCAGGCGTTACAAAATTGGGAATTGCAAACCACTCACTAGTCGCGATTGCTTCGGTACTAACCATACCCATAACAGACGCCATAATATAACCAACAAACACTCCGGCCATAATTGGAATTAACCGGAAGATACCTTTACCTAGGGTTGCTACTAACAATGTAGTAATCAATGCTGACATAGACACGAGTAAAGAATCAGCATAAGGGAAGAGTTCCGCAGCACCATCTCCTGTTTTACCCATAGCCATGTTCACTGCGATTGGCGCTAGACTTAGTCCAATGACCATAATGATAGGGCCTGTTACTACTGGAGGCATTAGCTTATGCAAAAAACCAGCTCCGCGCACAGCAACGACGCTAGCAATTAATACATAGACTAAACCTGTAACGAATAAAGAACCCATAGCTGCCGCAATGCCCCACGTTTGTACTGAGTAGGCAATTGGAGCAATAAAAACAAAAGAAGATGCCAAAAATAATGGCACTTGCTGTTTGGTAATAAACTGAAACAAGATAGTACCGATACCCGCAGTAAATAAAGCTACGCTTGGGTCTAGTCCTGTAATTAATGGCATTAATACCAATGCGCCGAAAGCGACGAACAGCATTTGCAGCCCAGCAAGGGCATTACGCCAAGAAGGTTGGTTGAAGCTACTTTTATCTAAAGAAGATTCCGACATGAAGCGTCCTATTAAGTGATTTTATTTTTAATTTATTCGCGACTATTTAGCAGCTTTATTTGGTGCCAAATATTTTATCGCCCGCATCCCCAAGACCAGGAATGATATAACCACTCTCGTTCAAATGATCATCAATCGATGCAGTATAGATATCTACATCGGGGTGAGCACTGTTAACCTTTGCAATACCTTCTGGAGCAGCGACTAATACTAAAGCACGAATGTCATTACAACCTGCTTTTTTTAATATGTCGATGGTCGCATTCATTGAACCGCCAGTCGCTAACATAGGATCGATAATTAAAGCTAGGCGCTGATCTATATCACCAGCTAACTTTTCAAAATAAGTGACGGGCTCGAGCGTTTCTTCATCACGATAAAGACCCACGACACTAATTTTTGCACTAGGCATTAGCTCTAAAACACCGTCCAACATGCCTATACCAGCACGTAGAATAGGCACTACAGTCGCTTTTTTCCCGACTAGACGCTGACCGGTAATTTCACCGTCCCAGCCTTCCATTTGGAAGTCTTCCAGTTCAAGATCTTTGGTCGCTTCGTAAGTTAATAAAGAACCGACTTCCGCTGATAGTTGACGAAAGCTACGCGTACTCATGTCTTTGGCGCGCATTAGGCTAATTTTATGTTGTACAAGTGGGTGTTTTATTTCGAATACTGACATGCTTTATAATCCAATGAAAAAATTTTGCTTATTTTCACATAAATTGGTCAGATATTGGAGAAATTTTAAGTATATTTATCTACTTAGCCAGTAAGATCAAAGAAAATGAGTAGTGGTAATTACTGACGATAAAATTATTTCTCGTCAGTAATAGTTGTGGTCAACTTTTTGTAGTTACTTCAGAATTAATCAACATCAATATTAAGTAAATTCGCTGGAGAAAATTGATCCGTTAGTACTGGACTATCATCGGGCCAGTCTTGATGTGTAGCAGTTGATTTTATATTTTTATAAAGTTGCTTTGCATCGACACCAATGGCGAGTAATTTAATCGCTAACTGAGTGATACTTTCACTTTGCTCTACTGCCGCTTGCTCTTTATAAAAGTTTTCATCAAGTCCATTATTACGGGCTAATATTATTCGATTGCTATTGTCAGGATTACTCACTTGATAATAGTCACCAAAAACAGCTTTGTAAGTTGCTGATTCATAGATATATAACTTACTAGAAGAAAATGTATTAGCCGTGAGTATACCTTGGGGAGAAAGCAAACGTTTGGTTTCTTGTAGATACTCTTTAGTCATTAAGTGCTCTGGAATATAATCGCCGTTAAAAGCATCAAGTATAATCCAATCGTACTTTAGCTTCTTTAACAGTGCTCTTTTGACAAAAACCCTACCGTCTTGACTATACGTTTTTACTTGATTATTTTCTAAAAAGCCAAAGTATTGTCGAGCTACTTTAATAACACTTTCATCTATTTCCACATTATCAATATAACTATCAGGCAATAATTGGTGCAAGGTATTTGACATTGTGCCGCCGCCAAGACCAATGATCAAAATGCGCTTGGGCTCAGGATTAACTAATAAACCGGTGAGTAATTGTTTAGTATAATTAAAAACTAATCGTTGTGGCTGGCTTTTAAGGAGACAACTTTGCCGCGTTTTATTACTCTTAACATTAAATTTTAAACAACGTAAATCGCCTTTATCTTCCACGAGAATATTTCTATATAAAGAACGCTCACTGTGAATAACTTCAGCCATTGCATTATTGACAATACAAACACCCAATAAAAAACAAAGGCCGTAGATAAGCTTACCTGCTGAATTAAGCATGACTAATATCTCGTTGTGCTTTCGATTTAAATAAATTTGGGTTCGCTTTTGCAACCACAATCGTGATGCAACCTAATAAGCTAAGTAATAGACTAATACTTACCACAATCGTATTTATATCAAACCACAAGACCAGGTAAAAAGAAGTAATAATGGTACCTAAGGCACTACCTAAGGTAGAAACAAAATATAATTTTCCAGCAACCTGGCCACTTTCATTAGAGTTTCTTACCAACAATCTGACCGAGTAAGGGGATAACATACCTAAAATAATCGTTGGAATAAAAAAGAGTGCTGTTGAGGCTAATAAAGACCCATAACGGGAATCCTCAACCGCTAAGAAAATACTTTCCATTAACCAAGTGCTTGATGTGACTATTGGTAGCAAGGTGAGGCCAGCAATAATGAAAATAGCACCATACCGGGTAAGTGATGCAGAACGAGTGGAAAGCTTACCACCAAATAAATAACCTAATGCTAAACTGAGCATGAAAACCGTGATGATACTGCCCCATATATGGACACTGCTGCCAAAAAATGGGGCAAGAATCCGTCCTGCTAGCAGCTCAATACACATTATGGAAAAACCACTAGTAAAGGCAAGAAAATAAATAAAAAGGTTGTTGTAATTAATTGCTTTTTTGGATTCTTGCATACTTTATATAATTTTTATTATGTAAATTTATATAAGCACTGTAAATTATTTTTCTGATTTTGGGTAGTAAGCAACATTATATCGCTTATAGAATATTGTTCTTTGCTTTATTATTTCAGAGGTTAATGAGCAAGCAGGATTGACAAAAAATAAAAGTAATGAGTCCTTCCATACTCATAAAAGCCATGAGATAAGATAAGTTCATCCGTATGAAAGAGCATCTCTACTTGTCGCAATAAAACCCCTTATACCACTTATTAACGAACCAAAATAACAGACTTTCGATATTTCAATAAACCATGGAGTCATCATTATAATCAGTTATTCCACGATGTCATGAGCTTTAATCATGGCGAATTTCAATAGATATATGTGAAAGCTGTGGCAAGAACCCCTTTAAAATACTTTTATATTCGTCTGAATTCAGTGGCTGAGCAGATGTTACGGTAAGAATTGCAGCTTGGTGAGCTGTCGCTATTTTCCATACATGTATATCGTTGACCACAGTATTTTTTTTACTTAATGCATTTGAAATTTTTTCTAGGGTAGATTTTTTTACCGATTTATCGAGAAGAACGTTACTAGACTCCTTAACTAATCCATAAGACCAACGTAAGATGACTATGGCGCCAACGATCCCCATTAATGGATCCATCCATACCAAGCCAATATATTTTCCTACTAATAAAGCAACAATGGCTAATAAAGACGTTAGGGTATCAGCCAGTACGTGAAAATAGGCTGCTTTCATATTATGGTCGTGATCATGGTGGTGTTCACCATGATGGTGATGGTCATCATCATGTAGGATAAAAACAGAGGCAACATTGACGATTAAGCCAATAATGGCAACAATGATTGCCTCATTAAAATGAATTGATTGTGGTTCTAATAGCCGTTGGGCCGACTCTATTATCATCATCAATGCGACTATTGCTAATGCAATTGCACTAGCAAACCCACCTAACGAATTTACCTTGCCAGTTCCGAAACTGAAGTTCTTATTGTTCGCGTGTTTTTTTGCATAAGAATAAGCGAAAATAGCAATTAGAAATGCTGCAGAATGAGTGCCCATATGCCAGCCGTCAGCAAGAAGGGCCATAGAGCCAGACCAAGTACCAGCACCAATTTCAAGCACCATGATCACTGTGGTTAACCAGAAAACAGTTTTAACTTTATTTTCATGAAGTTTATTATCAATACCGAAATTATGAGAATGTTCCCATTGAATACTACTATCACTTCCCATGAAACTTCCTAAATTTATTACTTTACGTTACTTAGATATAGCATATATTTTAAACCTGAAATATACTACCCCCCTGTATATTGATTTTCAAGTAAAGGAAAAAAATGTCACATACCATAGTAAGTAAAAAAAAGCTGCTCAGTCGTGTTAGACGAATAAAGGGTCAGTCTATTGCTTTAGAAAATGTTTTAGAAGGTGAGCCAGACTGCATGGCTGTTTTACAACAGGTAGCGGCAATTAAAGGTGCTGTTAATGGACTGATGAAAGAAGTATTAGAAGGTCATTTGAGAGAACATTTAGGTGCCGACGATTTGACTCAAGAAGAAAGAGCAGAAGAAGTTGAGCAAGTTATTTCCGTTTTAAAGAGTTACCTTAAATAAAATGAGCAATGGCGAATTTTATTTTATTCTTCGATACGAGTAATACGTTAACCAACTTTAATTTTTTTCTTAGTGGAGTAATCCGCTACTTTAGAGGGAAGGGTCACGAGTATAAATACCTCATATAGGATAAGGCAGTAACACGAAATTAATAATAGCGCGTAAAGTTATTTAACGTTCACCAAAAGATTCTGCCAATGTTTTGCGTAAAGGTTTCAGTAAATAATTCAACACTGTACGGTCGCTTGTTTTAATATCAATCTGTGCTGTCATACCCGGTAAAATATCTAAAACCTTACCTGAAGTCGTTGTCACAGGGTTTGTTTTTGTTGAAACATGCACACGATAATAGATCTCTTCACCTTGGCCTGTTTCTTCTTTTAAGGTATCAGCACTAACATAAACGACCTCACCAATAACACCGCCATAAATAGTATAATCGAACGGGTCAAAGCGTATCGTGGCATTAAGCCCCTTACGTACTTGAGCAATATCTGCAGGACTAATTTTCGCTTCAAGAATTAACTCATCACCCACAGGAATGATTTGCATTAACTCTTCGCCTGCGCGCAGTACACCGCCAATAGTCGTTACGCGAACATTTTTCACTATGCCTGGTAATAATGCCTTAAAAATACTATCTTCTAATTGTTGTTTACGTTGCGTTAGAACTTGTACATTTTGAGCAATTTCATCTTCAGCTTTTGCTAATTCTGCCCCAGCATCTTCAAGGTAAGTATTTTTTCTATTCAATAATTTGGCTTCACTGTCATTCAAGCTCCTAGCGGCTCTAATAACTTCGGTACGATTCACATCACCTGACGCTGATAATTTTTTAATCAATTCAGATTCTTCTCGCGCTAAATCTACCCCTATTTTTAAAGCCTTTAATTCTTCAGCCAAGGTGGTAATTTTTTGCTCAAATAAAGCACGTTCAACCTTTATTTGTTCTGGAAAACGCAGTAAATCATCAGCAAAAACTAATGTTTTATTACCAAGAATTTCTGCACGTAATCGCGCTGCTTTTGCTCTTAGTGCAGAAAGGCGTGCATCAACCTCTTTCACAGCAGCGCCAATACGCGTGGTATCTAATGTCGCAATGACCTGCCCTTCAATAACGCTATCCCCCTCTTTTACATATAAATTGGAAATAACACCACCATCAACTGATTGAATAATTTGTACACGGCTGCTGGCAATCACTTCGCCTGTACCTCGTGCCACTTGGTCAAGTCGAAAGCTTGAAGCCCACAGCACAAAAACAACCAGCCCAGTCAATACCCCCCATAACACTAAAGAATAATTACGCAGGTAATAATTCTCTAAACGCGCGGTTGACTTTTGATTACCGTCATCATCGGAAAAAAAACTATCAAATAACATGATTATCTCCTTGATTCACGTTAGCCGCGACAAAACCTTTTGGTGTGCGTAAAGTTGGCGCATCTCTGTTTGAGACAGTTACTTTATTTTTCGTAACATTAGACATAACTTTGGACAGAACCTCCTCCGGTTTCCCATCATTGATTATTTCACCATGCTGCATCACAATAACGCGATTCGCGATCTTCGCCGCTAAAGCAGGGCGATGGGTTGAAATAATTAAGATATTATCGGCTTTAACATTGTCTTGTAATGCCCGTAATACTTTTTGTTCTGATTCATTATCTAAGGTCGCCGTAGGCTCATCCAACAACCATATTTTAGGTTGTGCTAAAAAGATACGCCCAAGGCCAACCAGCTGACGCTGACCGCCTGATAATCCTTCTCCGCCCTCACTAATGGCTAATTCCATACCTAATGAATCATCCGCAGCAATTTTATCGATACCAAGTTGCTCAGATACCTGTAACAAATGAGAGTCACTTACCGCGCCTGATAATGCTAAATTGCTACGTAAGGTTCCCTTAAATAAATGCACACTTTGGGGCAAGTAACTGACCTGATCCGCGACAATATTGGGCTCTATTTCCCATAAATCAGCCTGACCCAGTTTAATTCTTCCTTCCGCTGGTTTATATAAGCCTGCGAGCACTTTAAGTAAAGTAGATTTACCTGATCCTATCGCGCCAAGCAATACAACACGCTCACCCGCTGTAAAGGTTAATTTATTAATATTTAATTGCCGTATAGGCGAGTCAGGATAGGAAAACATTATCGCGTCTAAACTGATTTTTTTAGGTAACTGATCGGGTAATAATAAGTTTTGATCTACGCGGCGCTCTGTGTTCAATAATAATACCTGATTCACCATTTCTAAGGCTTGAGCAACATTTTGCCACTGCGATAAATACTGCACACTTTGTGCAACAGGGGCAATAACACGGCCACCTAAAATACTACAGGCAATCAAGGCACCCATGGTTAAATTACCGGCTTCAATTTGGCCAACACCAACAACAATAGCACTAATATAAGCAGCAGTAGATAAACTGCTGGTACTAACAGTGGCAAAATTACTGATCGCTTTTTGACGTATGTTATAGCTCGAAATAGTTTGCGTTATCTCTTGCCATTGTGCTGAAAAACGCCATGTTGCATTATTCGCCCGAATAGATTCAGCGCCTTGAATAGCATCAACTAATAACCCTTGCCGTTCATTAGAGCGCATCATTTGCTGTTTAAGTAATCGGCGTAGTCGTCTTTGTGTGACCCAGCCTAAAGTCAGTGCTATAGGTAATAACATCAGATAAACCCAGCCAATATGGCCGCCAATAAGTGCAATCATACCAATAAAAAATAAGGCGAAAGGTAAGTCTACTAAAGCAAAAACAACCCCCGAGCTAAAAAATTGTCTGACCGAATCTAAACCACCTACTTGCGCGGCCAGTGTGCCTAAACTACGAGGGCGCTCATCTAACTGCAAGTGCATCACATGGTCAAAGACTTGTTGTGACACCGCTTTATCTACCGCACAACTCACACTGTCTAAGGTACGTGCACGGATTGTTTTTAAAAACCAATCAAGTACAACCACAATAAACATCCCCATGACTAATGTAGTAAGAGTGGCATACGCTAAGGTTGGCACCACTCGATCATAAACTTGCATTGCAAAAATAGCAGTCGATACCGCCAAAACATTAATAATAACCGTGGCAACAATAATATCGATTAGCCAACGACGGCTTTTAAACATCTCACTAAACACAAGTCGAGCGGCAATATTGCCCTTTAATGAAAAAATAGAGGTTTGCTCACGTTTTTTGGCAACGCGCAGCCACAAGACAATGCCCGCTTCGAGTTGCTCGTGTGTACAATGCTCACACTCACCTGCCTCATTCGTCACTAATAACTTATTATCTTTTGCATGTTCAACCAATACCCAGCCCGAGTGCGTAAAAAGCATCGCTGGTAATCGACGTTGGTCAAAACGCGCCCACCTAACTTGGGCTGCCTGTATACCTTTTAATTTTAATGCCTTAAAAACAAAGTACAGTCGTTTAATCACCGCCGCTTGTGGCAGTTGCGTTTGAGCCTGCTGACAAGCCTCAACTAAAGCACCTGTTTGCACCGAAATCGCTAACTTATCCAATAAGTTTTTTAATACATTAACCGGTAGCGCTTGTTGTAATAAAGCCTGCTCTAACGTTAATTCATTTGCTGTATTGGCTGCAGCCGATTGTGTAGATGCTTTTGCTACAGTTGGCTGTTCTACGGTATTAATGCTGTTCATATGTATTTAATCCTGCGGGATCATCCAACGACCCCATTAAGGTCAATAATTGTAACGACAACTGCTGCCAATCACTGGCTATCTGTACAAGTTGTAAACGTAGCTCTGTTAGCTCTCGTTGGTTGTTAAGTACTTCTACCCATGATTTACGTCCTGAATTATATTGGCGTAAAAACGATGCCATCGTTGCTTCAACTTCATCTACTATATCTTTTTGTGAACGCATTAAATCGTACTGCACGCCCCTATTAATCATTAACACATTGATTTGACGCCTAATATCATTCAAGGCAGACTTCACCTCTTCGTCTGCAGCATTTAAACGCGCAGCAGCGGCGTTTACGCGCCCTGCGCTTACTAAGCCAAGTCCTTCCATATTACCTTCAAACACTAAGCCAGCCCTAGTTTGGTCGACATCTATGTCGTTATCAAAAAAATCATACTCAACACGAAAAGAAATGGTCGGCAGTGATGCCACTTTTTCCTGTTTTAAATTTAAACGTACCACCTTAAGTTGCTCACGCTTATAGCGAACATTCGCATCATTTTTCATCACTAATTTGTTAACCATCGAGCGCTCAGGCAAACCTAATAAACTGTCATCAATAACGCCTTCGGTAGAAACCCTTATTTGTGTTAATGCCAGTAACTCAGCTTGAGCCACTAATTCCTCGCCCAAAATACGTTGTAATCTTGAACGCGCTTGCAGTAAACGCGAGTAAGCCAAGCGGGTATCCGCATCAGAAGCTAACTGGCCTTGTTGACGACGAAAAATGCGACCATGTAAGTTTTCATGTTCTGTAATATTTTGTTTTGCCACGGTAATACGTAGTTTAATCCCTTGTATTTTAGCGTAAATTTTTGCGGTATCGCTTATCAACTCACGCTGTGTTTGTATTAAACCCCATTGCTCAGCGGTATAATTGGCGGTCGCTTCATCAATCGCCGTATCTATTTTACCAAAGGCCCACAGGGGTTGATTTAAGCGTAGTGTGCCTTGGTCTGCATTATTATTTAAATTATTGGCCTGCGCCGACAACGTGGGGTAGCGTCTCGCTTTTGCACTGTCAATATTCGACTCATACGAATTAAGAGCCGCTTGTTGGCCTTTTAATGCAGGGTTATGAATGATAACCGCTTGTAACGCGTTTAAAAAATCACGTGGTAACGTTGCCTTTTTAAGCTGTGTAAAATCATCCTGTTTTATTAGCGTAACTGATGACATAGTCGAAGTATTGTCCTCTATCTTAGGGGGATACTCCGCCTGAAACTCTGTTGCCTCTATTGCCACTGATGCCAGTACGATTAATGACAAGCTAGCTATAGGTAAAGAAAACCTATGTTTCAGATTAGTCTTAATCTTTTTTATTGTTTTTAGCATTAATTCTCAAGTTCCCTGTTCGATTGATAAACCACTTCAGGTATGAAAAACAAGGCGCGGTTATTCCAATTTTTGTTAGATAATTTTGGTATTCGTTGTAAAAGCATCACTGGTGAGCTGTTCATAAAACAAGCCATTTTCTGGTTCGTGTTCATCAGGGGTAATGGCTCTATTGGCATAACTGCCTGAACTTCGTTGGTGCTTTTTCTTAAACGCCGCTATTTTATTGGTTTCACCTTCTTGCTCATACGCTTTCAATAAGTTTTGTCGCCACTCTTTTTGCCAAGGACAGCTAGCAACTGCTTTTTCAAAGTGGCGAATGCCATCTTGAGCATGGTTTTTAGTTAAATAAACCAGCCCGACCATATAATGACACGCTGCATGCTTAGGGTTATGATGTAACATCTTTTTAAAGCACATTTCAGCATCATCAAGCTTACCCTCTTTGTATAGTGCGACACCGTCGGTTAAAAAACCGGGCTCAGGCAAGGTGAACAAATCAGTAATAGGGTTTGATACTATTTTAGTATTAGTGCTTTTGATTAATGGTGTTAACTGGGTTTGATAACGCTGCCACTTCGCTTTTGATGTTTTATAAATAGGTTGGCGTACCTGCCAAACACTGGCAGTTTTAACTGTACGTACTAACTCATTAAACTTAAGTACTCTAGGTTGCCAGTCTACGCCAATATAACTCAACATTTTACGGGCGCTGCCCGCTAAGTCGTCAACGACATCTTCATAATTAATTTCTAGAATTTCACCAGGAAAGATTTGCTGCCAATGATGCATTAACAGATTATGATCGGCTAATTGTTCTCCAATATGCTCTAGGTCATAAGCAAACCCCATACCGCCATGCTTGGCTTGATAATCAGTAAAATAATTAGAAATGGCTATGTCGCGTGGGTCGCGACGTACTGAAATGATTTTAGCGTTGGGGAATAGAAATTTAATTAAGCCAATATTTTCAAAATTATGCGGCATTTTATCCACCACATATGTCGCCTCTGGCTTAGCTTCTGCGGCGAGCTCTTGTAATTCTTTTAGCACATTATTGGCAATACCTGCGATGGTATAGGCATTAAAATCGTCAATACAATCAGGATATTGTCGGCCAGAGCCAGTGTGGCGTTCCCAGCGATTCATCCCTTGTACGACTTGCGGAATGACCCCTAACTCACCAGCACCAAAAATGTCACTGTGCCCTGATAAAATTTGTTCAACCAAGGTAGTGCCCGAGCGCGGCATGCCTAACACATAAATGGGCACGGTTGATTCAACGCCACAGTTAGGCCGATGCTGATATAAGCTTTTACTAAAACAGGCACGTAAACGCGCACAATCTTCACGGTGTTTTTGAGCATTGTAAGGTAAAAACTTTTTACTGGCAGTATTAGCCTGTTTGGCAAAGCCGAAAGCTTTATCATAGTCTTTCTGTTTTTCCCACGCGGCCGCTAATTGAAATAAAATACCGGCGCGCAGCGAGCCCTCCATGCTGGGCTTATTGGCTGCGACAGCCATTTTATCTAAGGTGTCTACGTCGTCAGGAAAACGCTGGGCATTAATTAGAGCTGAATAACCTTTCAGTGGGTCAATGTCTTTAACACGTTCAAACAAGGCGACGGCTTCATCAATATTCCCCAGCTGCATTTGTTGCTGACCTAAGCCTTGCAGTGCCGGTAAAAAATGGCTGTGCTCGGCTAAAATATCGCGGTAGAGCTGCTCTGAAACCTCAAAATTTTGCGCTTGGCTTTCCACTTGTGCTAAGGCATTACTTGCCTGTGCTTGTTTCATTTTAATCAGCACTAAGGTTTGTTGCTCAGTAACCTCTAGCGCATCTGCCAAACTGACCGCGCGCTCTGCCGCTTTGCGTGCCTTTTTATCAAAACGGTGCAAACAGGCTGTTGATAGCTGCACCCAAAGGGCGCTATTTTCTTCATCCTTTTTTAGCGCTTTTTGCAGTAAATTAATCGCCTGCATAAAGTGCCCTTGTACTTGTGCTAGTTCAGCAAGCGCCATACATAGAGCTACGTTATCGTTATACCGTGTTAAGTATTCACGTAAAATATCCGTTGCTTGTTGATGAAAGTCTTTTTCCGCTAACACTTGGCTATAGCTTTTAACGCATTGTACTAATACGGCCTCTTCACAGTCACCCGCTTGCTGTTGCACAGCTAACTGAGTGAGCCATTCTTCAGCAGGGGTAAATAAGTCTTGCGCTACCCATAGTTGTAATTGCGTGGTGTTCAGTTGCATCCAATATTGCTGATAAAGCGCATCTTCGAGATCGTGATGATTATCTAGCACTTCTGTTGCGCTATAGAGCTGTTTTTGTGCTTGGCTGAGCTCATTTTGTGCAATATATACGGCCACTAAATTGCGGTGTACCACGAAGCGCTCAGGAGTGATTATTAATGATTTTTTAAAAAAGTGTTGTGCCTCAGCTAAGCGGCCAGAAGCTAAATAGCAATACGCTAAGCGTGCCAGCGCTAATGCATGATTGGCTTGTTCCACCAAGACATCACTTAACATTTTAATGGCGTCATCTATACGTTGCATCACAATTAACACCACTGCCAAATCACAGCGGGCATCGGCATCAAGCACGTCAAAATGTTTAAGCGATTGTTGGTATAAGGCTTGGGTATTTTCTTTTAATCCCATATGGGCGTTAGCTGTAGCTAACAAGGGTAATACTGCCGGATTGCCGCTGTCATACCAAAGTGATTGCGCTAATTCGAGCAAGCTAGGGTATTGTTGATTTTCGGCAAGTTGTCGCAACAGAATTAATTCGTTCATCACTACTTCTTCATGTTGTTATTAGTTAATAATTAATTTATAGATTTTTTTGCATCTAATTTTTTATATCTTCTTTTTGTATACCTAATGCATACCTATTTATCGGTATCACTTGGCAATATTTTCATTAGGGAATTACATACCTAATTCATGATTCTGGCGATGCTTTACTAAGGTGGCAACTGCTGTCCTACCAAAGGCTTTCGGTGAACGCCTTTAATTCGTTAACTTGATACTGCCAGGGAGCTTTCTTTAACGTTTTAAACTACTCATCGCATCTTATTAAACACTAGAATGGTTCGGAAAAAACAATGTTAAAAATGAACGTTTAAAAGTTAATTTTTCAAAATAGAAACGTAAATTAATGAACCGCAATAATCCTATCCCGCAAAGAAAATAATACGACTCCATAGCAAACCTAACGGCTGTAATTGAGAAATTTATACGCCCTGAGATGTGGCAATACCGCTAGGTAATGTTGTAAGGATTGCCCCTCCTTGTAATAAAGTACCCACCCAGCTTCCGCTCCAAAGATCAGCCATATCCGAGCCGCCCGTGCGAAATGTTGTAATATTCCCTGCCTTATTCAAAGACACCAAGTCTGGATTACTCCACGCCATAGCGGAAGCGGTAGCAGTCTTACTGGCAGCAGGGACTCCCGTATTCCCCAGTGGCGCAACACCACTGCCCACGAGAATAATGGTATCGTCTGAGCCCAAGTTCCCCGCTCCTGTCCATGGATTCGTCACGCTGATACCGACCTCACTAGTCGCCACTTTTATATATATAGTATAAGTGGTGCTGCCATCAAAACTTCGACCCGAGTGAGAAGAGGTGTCGCCATCGGTGAGATCAAAGACAACCACCGAAGTGTTCACCGTGGTGGTGAAATCCAGCGTAGTAGAATCCGCAATACCCGCGAATGAGTTGCCAGCACTGTCATCGATAGCCGTCGCCGCTATTTGCACATTATAATTGGCCGAATTATTGGCTAAATCAACGTCCGGGTTAATGGTTAGAGTATTGCCACTGACCGCCAACTGACCACTGTGGTTGGCGACATCGATGGTAATCGTCTGTGTACCGTCGGAGATAACAATATTGCCTGTGCCCAGAGCGATACTGTCACTGAAGTTGAGAACAATATTATCCGTTAACAATACCCCAGTGCCATTATCCGTCGGGGTACTCGAACTTAAAATAGGCGCCGTGGCGTCGATCGCATCGCTGTTCTGACTAATCGCAGTGGTATAACTGGCGCTGGTGTTAGCAGATGAATCATCGATAGTCAGTGAAACGGGAATATCGGCGCCCGCGGGAACATCGGCACCGCCATTGGTGATAGTAAATTGCGCGGTATAGGTGGTGCTGTTAGTACGGGTCAAATTGCTCAGCGCAAAACCACCGACACTGCCTGATATATTGGTGTATACATCACTGCCATCGTCAGCCACAGTTAAAGTAACTGTCACCACATCACCGATATTCATTGGAGCGTCAGGGATACTGATGAAAGTAATAATCGGTGCGACTTCATCAAGATCGGTAATATCTAACGTGATCGCTTGCTCACTGCTGTTACCGGCGGCATCAGTCGCCACCACGGTAAAACTGTAATCGGCTTTGGTTTCATAATCCGGATTGGCCGTTAAGGTCACCGCCCCTGTAGTGTTGTTAATGGTAAATAATGCCTCATCACCACCAGCTTTTAAACTATACGCCGTTGCGCCCGTTGAAATATCATCGCTATCGGTTGACGTGACCGTGTACACTACTTGACCGGCACCACTGTTTTCATCAAGGGCTACCGCACTTGAAGCTGAAGTAATCGTTGGTGCAACATCATCAAGATCAGTAATATCGAGCGTGATCGCTTGCTCAGTGCTGTTACCGGCGGCATCAGTCGCCACCACGGTAAAGTTGTAATCGGCTTTGGTTTCATCATCCGGATTGGCCGTTAACGTTACCGCCCCCGTACTGCTGTTAATGGTAAATAATGCCGCATCAGCACCGGCTTTTAAGCTGTAAGCCGTTGCGCCGGAGGAAATATCACCATTGTCAGTTGACGTGACCGTATATACCACTTGGCCAGCACCACTGTTTTCATCAAGGGCGTTTGCTGTCGCCGCCGAGGTTATCGTTGGTGCAACATCATCAAGATCAGTAATATCGAGCGTGATCTTGCTCAGTGCTGTTACCAGCACCATCAGTCGCCACCACAGTAAAGCTGTAATCGGCTTTGTTTTCATCATCCGGATTGGCCGTTAACGTCACTGCCCCCGTACTGCTGTTGATGGTAAATAATGCCGCATCATCACCGGTTTTTAAGCTGTACGCTGTTGCGCCCGTGGCAACATCATCGCTATCAGTTGACGTAACCGTGTACACCACTTGCCCAGCACCGCTATTTTCATCAAGGGCTACCGCGCTTGAAGCTGAAGTTATCGTTGGTGCAACTTCATCAAGATCGGTAATATCGAGCGTGATCGCTTGCTCGCTGCTGTTACCGGCGGCATCAGTCGCCACCACGGTAAAACTGTAATCGGCTTTGTTTTCATCATCCGGATTGGCCGTTAACGTCACCGCCCCCGTACTGCTGTTGATGGTAAATAATGCCGCATCATCACCGGTTTTTAAGCTGTACGCTGTTGCGCCCGTGGCAACATCATCGCTATCAGTTGATGTAACCGTGTACACCACTTGGCCAGCACCACTGTTTTCATCAAGGGCAACCGCGCTTGAAGCTGAAGTAATCGTTGGTGCAACTTCATCAAGATCGGTAATATCTAACGTGATTGCTTGCTCGCTGCTGTTACCGGCGGTATCGGTCGCCACCACGGTAAAGTTGTAATCGCCTTTGGTTTCATCATCCGGATTGGCCGTTAAAGTCACCGCCCCCGTACTGTTGTTAATGGTAAATAATGCCGCATCAGCACCGGCTTTTAAGCTGTAAGTCGGTGCACCCGTGGCAATATCACCGCTATCGGTTGACGTGACTGTGTATACCACTTGGCCAGCACCACTGTTTTCATCAAGGGCTGTCGCGCTTGATGCTGAAGTAATCGTTGGTCCAACTTCATCAAGATCGGTAATATCGAGTGTGATCGCTTGCTCGCTGCTGTTACCGGCGGCATCAGTCGCCACTACGGTAAAACTGTAATCGCCTTTGCTTTCATCATCCGGATTGGCCGTTAACGTCACCGCCCCCGTACTGCTGTTGATGGTAAATAAGGCCGCATCATCTCCCGCTTTTAAGCTGTAAGCCGTTGCACCCGTGGAAATATCACCGCTATCGGTTGACGTGACCGTATATACCACTTGGCCAGCACCACTGTTTTCATCAAGGGCGTTTGCTGTCGCCGCCGAGGTTATCGTTGGTGCAACATCATCAAGATCAGTAATATCGAGCGTGATCCGGCGGCATCAGTCGCCACCACGGTAAAACTGTAATCGGCTTTGGTTTCATCATCCGGATTTGCCGTTAAGGTCACTGCCCCCGTACTGCTGTTGATGGTAAATAATGCTGCATCATCACCGGCCTTTAAGCTATAAGCTGTTGCACCCGTGGCAATATCACCACTATCGGTTGACGTGACCGTGTACACTACTTGACCGGCGCCACTGTTTTCATCAAGGGCTACCGCACTTGAAGCTGAAGTGATCGTTGGTGCAACTTCATCAAGATCAGTAATATCGAGCGTGATCGCTTTTTCGCTGCTCCACGGTAAAGTTGTAATCGGCTCTGATTTCATCATCCGGATTAGCTGTTAACGTTACTTCCCCCGTACTGCTATTGATGGTAAATAAGGCCGCATCATCACCGGATTTTAAGCTGTAAGTCGGTGCACCCGTGGCAATATCACCGCTATCGGTTGACGTGACAGTGTACACTACTTGACCGGCGCCGCTGTTTTCATCAAGGGCTGTCGCGCTTGAAGCTGAAGTGATCGTTGGTCCAACTTCATCAAGATCGGTAATATCGAGCGTGATCGCTTTTTCGCTACTGTTACCGGCACCATCAGTCGCCACCACGGTAAAGTTGTAATCGGCTTTGGTTTCATCATCCGGATTGGCCGTTAAGGTCACCGCCCCCGTACTGCTGTTGATGGTAAATAAGGCCGCATCATCCCCGGTTTTTAAGCTGTACGCTGTTGCGCCCGTGGCAACATCACCGCTATCGGTTGACGTGACCGTGTATACCACTTGGCTGGCGCCACTGTTTTCATCAATAGCTGTCGCGCTTGAAGCTGAAGTGATCGTTGGTGCAACTTCATCAAGATCAGTAATATCGAGCGTGATCGCTTTTTCGCTGCTGTTACCGGCACTATCACTCGCCACCACGGTAAAGTTGTAATCGCCTTTGCTTTCATCATCCGGATTGGCCGTTAACGTCACCGCCCCCGTACTGCTGTTGATGGTAAATAAGGCCGCATCATCCCCGGCTTTCAAGCTATAAACCGTTGCGCCGATAGCAATATCATCGCTATCGGTTGACGTGACCGTGTACACTACTTGACCGGCGCCACTGTTTTCATCAAGGGCTGTCGCGCTTGAAGCTGAAGTGATCGTTGGTGCAACTTCATCAAGGTCAGTAATATCTAACGTGATCGCTTTTTCGCTGCTGTTACCGACAGTATCAGTCGCCACCACGGTAAAGCTGTAATCAGCTTTAGTTTCATCATCTGGATTGGCCGTTAACGTCACCGCCCCGGTACTGCTGTTGATGGTGAATAAGGCCGCATCATCACCGGTTTTTAAGCTGTAAGCCGTTGTGCCTGTAGAAACATCATCGCTATCGGTTGACGTGACCGTGTACACCACTTGGCCGGCGCCGCTATTTTCATCAAGGGCGCTTGCTGTCGCCGCCGAGGTTAT
>MAAB01029661.1_pt1 | contig 28956 bp, 27 predicted proteins | sample 1115991 | NCBI WGS metagenome assembly MAAB01 (sample SAMN04961124, study PRJNA320927) | seawater metagenome | isolation source: sample BD02T18 sea water enriched with oil for 18 days | place: USA:Gulf of Mexico | collected 2013-07-27
TTACTACTTTCATTCCATAGCAAAAGACAAGAACTTTTGGACTCAAAAGTGCTTGAATCCGACGACGATTAGTCCTTTTAACCAACAAGTAAAATCATCGGTAACATAATAAAAACGCCCAAAGTGGGCGTTAGTCCTTCATTATAGCTAAATAAAATTACGCTTATTTATTAACTATATTATTTAGCTGTTCTTATATTAATTTACTTCAAATTTTCTTTCGGCCTTAGCGTCACTGCTATTCTCCCATACTTCATATCTTGGATGTTTAGCGTCATCAAAATACCAAATAGCCATGACTAAACGATTTTTATCATTTGCAACGGTTAACTTGCCTGCGTAGCCACTTTGAATAGAAGTACGTAATAAACAGGTATTATAATTAACTTTGATACCGTATTCCCCTTCAGTAAATTCAGTGCACACCGATAAATAAGCATTACGATTACCGTTATTTTTGTAACTCACTGTAAGCTCATATTCTTGCTTAAGAAGGAATGACTTCGCAGCTTTGAGCTCAGCGGTTGTTGCGTAAATAGCAGTGGTGTCTATCTCATCTCCATCACCGCCTTCTGTATCATCATCTTCTCCGTCATCATCTCCACCATCATCTTTTACAAGAGGCTCTTCAATCGGCGGTACAACGGGATCTGAACCAGAAGAACCGCCACCACATGCCACTAGGAAGAAACTCATTATTAATATTGCTACTATGTTCGTTGGTTTCATGGTCTTCTCCTTATTGTTTAAAGACATTATTCGTGTCGCTCTTTTCTGTGGTATACCAATCGACATTTAGTCCACCGGAAGAAGTTACGAAGCTATGGAAGTCTGGGTATGCATATTTAATATCCATATACTCTACCGGATGCTCCCACTCGTAAGGGATATTGATAGCCCATGGCATACCGTTTGCGTTAATAAAGTACAAACCATTATCCGCATCTGAAGCATCATCACCTCGAAGGAAAAATCCTAGTTTAAAAGCTTCTGTTGGTTGCTGGTTTTTGAGGTGAATTTCAAACCTTCTTCCTGGTGCTTCACCAAATACGTAACTTCTTTCATGCCCTTGGGCAGCGAAAATAAAGGGGTCATAAGGAAAGTCGGCGATATCTGCTTTGTTTATGTTAGCTTCCATAGGTATTTCCAATGAAAATGTCATTTGAATATTTGAACCACAACCAGTTTCTGTTCGGTAATACTTACAGCTTTCCCCTTCTCCCTTAGTAACAAAGTCCCATAGGTCACCTGCTATTATAAAAATAGCTTCATCTCTGCCCTCTTCAAGTGGGCTAACACTTTGCTCGACACCGTTAATTTTAAAGACTAAACGACCGGTATCTACTTCATTACGCTGTAATCCAGGTAATCTAAAGGCAAAACCGTTATGATAGGACGCCCCCATAGCAACAATCTCTCCTTCGATTTTAACGCGCATTAAAGTTCCCTCGACGTCGTAAGATGAAAGGCGATAGTGCACAACTAGATCATTCATATCGTAATCGCCCACCAGCGGCCAATTATCTTCAAATGCCAAGGTAGCCCAAGTATCAGATGATGGGTAATGCAGAGCTGTAACGTTCTGCTGGGCAATGTCAATTGCGTAATCTTCTACTTCACCATCAGAAACACCACCAATAGGGGATAAAGACTCTTCCGAACTTAATCTAAACCGTGTCCAAGTCGTGCCGGATTCTGCCCAAGTAGGTACGTCGTAGGCGACAATATTGCTGCCTGAAGTTACGGCCTCTGCTGTTATTATTTGTTCATCTGCATCAAATTCGCCATCTTGATCAGAATCGAGCCAAGCGTTGATAAAACCGTCATCTGAAGAAGTAATATCAACAATCGCTGTTGTACCAGCCTCAATACCGGTAACAAAAGCAATACCATCATTGTCGTCGACCCCTGAACCATTATTTGCATAGGCATTAGGCTCAGTCTCCACGATTCCTCCTAAAAACAAACTGCCATCTCCCACATCATGGCGAGCACCATTGTTACTTATGCTAGAACCGTAAGAATCAGGAGCATCGCCAAAATCGGTTGTTGGTGAGTCTAGAGAAATAATAGGGGCAAGTGCACAGCGTGCACCATCGTTATTGCTAGAAGAAGGACCATACGCAAAAAATTCAGCAACCGGGTAATCCCAATTTATATTTACTCTGAAAATATAACCGTCACTATTGCGGCTAATATATAGATTACCTGTAACATCAAAATATACCGCGCCGAATGTGCCCCCCTGCCCTACGTTGCTAAGCTCTACAGAAGTACCGGATTCAACATCTATTTGCCAAAGGTTACCCCAACGGTCTACTGAATAAGCAAAGCCATTATCGGGATGAAAGGCTAAATCATAAATAACCATATTTAGATCGTTACCGTTAACGACATTGATCAAATCTAAATAATCATCATTCGATTCATCTAATGAAACGCGAAACAAACCATAATTACCACCCGGGCGATATAAGTAATAAGTGTTAGTTTCTACCGATATATCCCCCACATAAAAACCTTTACTGGGAAGGTTAGTCAAGGGTATCGGATCCACTTGATAATCGGCCCCAATACGCACTATCGTGCCGTAGTAGTAATTATAAGCATATAGATAACGGTCATGTACATTGAATGCGAGTGCATTCATCTTTTCCTGATTCCAATTTTCAGGTGAGGACTTTTCGTAAAACCCCGTTGCGAGTTGTACAGTATATAAATTCGCTATCTTGTCCTGCACCAAAAAAGCTTCTGCTGGACACTCGGCAAAAGATTCAGCATGCAAACCTGTGCTGCTTATATAAAGTGAAAAAAGAATGGCCTTAACTGCGTTTATTTTTACTGAATTTAACATAGTGAATATCGCCTCTACATAAAGCTATTTATTACTATGTAAGAGCATAAAACGCGCCAAAAAAAACAACTCTATTTTTTCAATGGCTTACGTAGTTTGCATCTTTGTAAGACCGAAAACATCAACTAATTTTGCGTTCTAAAAATGCAAAACGCAAAACGATATTCCGCCATTTTCGTCACTATTATCCCCAAGCAATTGATGACATCATGGCAAGGTATAAAGGCATAAAGGCATAAAGGCATAGATTAGCACCTTCATGGAAAGTACCAATCACGACTAAAGTTTTGCACGCCATATGAATAAAAAAGTATGAAGTTACCACTTGTCAAAGTTATAAGCTGCTAGGTTGACTTAAAATAAGATTGGCTTTAAAATCGGTTTTAGGTTGCAGAGACGCCTTTTCCGCCAAAGATGAATTCACTCTGATATCCAATATTAACGGTTCAATACGAACTAAGTAGGCTTTGCGGAATGCCATTTATACTTAGAGGAATTGAATTGTGACTACACTAAAAAACACGCCAATTAGATCTAATCTCGAAACTAATAACCATATAATTTTACTTATTAATAAATTAAACCGACTTTGGCTTTGTCAAATGACGCTTTTATTAATTTGTTTCTCTGTCTTTAGTAAATACAGTCTATTGCCATCATCTACTTTTATCGCCAGCTGTGACTTTTCGTGGAGTGATAGCCTTTCCTTCCATGTAAAAATTCAATTGAAATAGGATGACATCATGGAACTTGCATTAAATGAAGTTAAAATACAGGCTAAAAAGTTATTAAAAGCAATAAAGTCTAATAGCAGCTTAGGGCCAAAAATGGAGCTAACTTTAAATAAATTAGGGATAACATTATTAGATGAAGTAAAACTAAAGCACTGCTTGATTATAGTCGCTCAGCAACTAGGCTTTGATAATTGGCATCATGCTCAAGACATTTTATCTGGTAGTAAAAAAAATATTGAGGCTCTGACTATGGGGACTTTATTCTACCCCAAGGGCGCTGATGGTTTTATCAATGAATGGTTTGCAAACTACCAACAAGCTAAAAATACCATATTAAATAAAACAGGAAAAAAGTGGCTACTTCCTTATAAAAACCAATTTATAGTGGTGAGAAAAGACTTTATTTCGACATTCATGCTGGATGAAAAGTTAATGCAACTATGGACTGATATAGAACATGACATGGTTAGTGGCTACAACACTACGGCATGGGATAAATTAACTTGTGGAATAATAAAAAATAGAGAAAAGAAATATGGATAATAGCTAACTATAAATGCACCAAGATAGACTGTTGATCTTTCTTGGTCATTTTACTCACCAGCAACAAATACGAATTATCTATCATACGTTCAATCTCGCCCTCTGGTATTGAACCATCGAGAATAACGGTATTCCATTGAGCTTTGTTCATGTAAACATTAGCGCTACGTTTAAGTATAAAGTACTCTGTTACAATAAAAGATTATAATGAGAACTTCTACAAAGAAGCTCTACAGCCACTATTAATATTTCTGTTGATTTACTTCGTTTATCATTCATACAATAAGTTAATAATAAAAAATGGGTCCTCAATGATCTCTAAACCTTCTATTCATAAGTTTTTTACTGCCGGATTTAATGTAGACAATGATTTAATGCTTTACCGCAAATTAATTCTTGTAACAACACTGCAAGCGATGACTTTACTCGTCAGTATATTCTTTGCAATTTATAACTTTTTTGTTATTGATGATTATGTTGTTGCCAGCCTTGACGCAGTAAGCATTGTGATCACCATATATGCCGTTTATTTGTTGCATGTAAAAAAACAATTAGATCTTGCTATCTATATTGTCGTAGTATTTTTGTTTTTATTTATGAATGCCTTTGCCGCGTCTAATCAAAATGAAAGCTACGGATTGATCTGGAACTTTTTTTACCCTATTTTTGTTATTTTGCTACTTGGGCCCAAACGCAGTATTTTTACCATTATCGCCTTTTATATTGTTTTATTAACTCAAGCTTATATAGGTATAGACGTATGGCAAAACGGGGATTGGGACATCACTAGCTTCATCCGTTTTACTTTTGCCTCATTTGTGATTGTTTACATCTCTTATTTTAATGAATGGTCAATAGATCGTTCCTATACCGAACTTCAACGTGTGAGAACAAGAGAAAAGGAAGCTTCTGAAGAATACACCCAAAGCATGTTAAAGATGCTAGATAATAAAAAGCAGCTTTTAGTGGATGTCTCTCATGAATTACGCACGCCGCTATCCGTTTTGAAAGTGTATATTGAAGCGCTGGAAGATGGCATAACAAACCAAGAAGAAAGCTACCCAGTTTTACAACGTAAGCTTAATCAAATAGATCGCCTTATTCAGGACATCTATTTGTTATCTAAGTCTGATATAAACCAACTTAAAATTGAACCTGAACTTATTATTGCCAATGAGCTATTTGAAGAGTTATATAATTCCTTTAACCCACTAGCTCAAGATAACAACTTGTCACTCACTTTACATAATCACTGTAATGAACATGAAAATTTTGAAGGTGATTGGGAGCGATTATTACAAGTTTATGGAAACTTACTGCAAAATAGTATTAATTATACTGATCCCAAAGGCGAAATTATATTGTCAGTGTCTATCCGAGATCAGGGTATAGAAGTTATTATAGAAGACTCAGCCCCCAGTGTTACTAAGAAAGAACAAAAGAAGTTATTTGAACGTCTATATCGCATTGATTCGTCAAGAAACAGAGCAACTGGCGGCTCAGGCTTGGGTTTAGCAATTTGTGAAGCAATCGTTGAAGCTCATCATGGTAAAATATCGGTATCAGATTCAGCATTGGGCGGACTGAAAACGACTACCTGGCTACCTGTTAGTTATCAGCTAAAAGAAGAAATATAAAAGATGAGTAAAATATTAATCGTAGAAGACGAAGTTGAACTTGCCCATGTAATGGCTAAGTATTTAGAGGCTGAAGGCTTTGAAGTTCACCAACTATATCAAGGCATTGGTGTTGTTGAATGGGTATTACAACACAAGCCAGATGTGATTTTACTTGATTGGATGTTACCAGGTAAAGATGGCATAAGTATTTGTAAAGAGGTGATGGATATTGCAGCTACTCCTACCATTATGCTTACGGCAAAAATTGATGAAATTGATAGATTAATTGGCCTAGATTCAGGCGCTGTTGATTACGTATGTAAACCGTACAGCGCTAAAGAAGTTGTAGCGAGAGTAAAAATTCAACTTAGAGTATCTGGTCGTTCAATTTGCCAAAGTCCACTATCAACAAATCAAATACTTGTGAAAGCTGATGAACATTCGGTAAGTTTTGGTGAAAGCACGATTGAATTAACCGCGGTGGAATTTAATTTACTCAACCTATTTTATCAACGACCAGGAAAAATTTTCTCTCGCCAGCAAATAATGGACAATGTATATCAAGATTATCGTGTTGTCTCTAACCGCACAATTGATAGTCATATCCGTAATTTGCGCAAAAAATTAAACGGCTTAGTGCCCGATCAAGAGGTAATTCAATCTATATATAGTGTGGGATATAAGTACCAACCACTCTAATCCCCTGAGAAAAAGTATGATTATCACCGAATGATTGCACTTTTTCTCAACTATTTCTGCACCCTCTCTGCACATTTGGTAAGTATCATTCTGTTTATAAATAATAATAGATTGATAATAAAATGAAAAATATTAGCTTTATAAACTTAAAGGTTTTAGTGGTGTTAACAGCGCTAATTTCTTCCCCTCAAAGTTTTTCAGGGGTAATCAATTATTCTGGTATTGGCGTAAATGGAACTGTAAACAACATTGGGGGGATTGAATCTTTAGCTGCCTATGAATTTGGCCTATTGCAGCTCACCTACCTGGATATTGATAATAATTACCAATGGTATTCGGGCAATCAATATAAATTTGAAAAAGACTTTATTAATACCAGCATGACAACCTACTTAAATGGATCAGGTGAAGAACAAATCGTCTTTAACGGTGCTGATTATGAATCAAAGCAATCAATGCGTTTTGAAAACATTAAGGCTGCAGACCAATTTGCAGACAGGCTCGATAACAATGGTTTCGAAACAGAGCTAACCAACGCTGTGCTGAATAGACCACAAGTAGTAAATAATGTTTCTGGTGTGCTTGGCCTTACGGTTGCATTAGAAGAAGATCAAATAAGATCTACTGAAGCTTCATTTGATTATGCTATGTACTCTAGCGATGAGCATGGCTTATTCGCGGTAGATTATACATTTTCTGCGTTAGCTTATGCGGGGACAAACCTACGTTCACTAACCGACTTATTAACGATTTCTATTACTGATTACCTTAAAAGTTCAAATGATTCCCTTTTTGATCTCACATCAATAGAGCAAGATCTACATTTATTGACTGCAAGTAATGATTTAGGTGAAGGCTACATGACAACAAGTTATAGCCAGCGATTTTGGTTTAATGACCAGGCGTCTGCAAGCAAAGCATTAACTTACTTCAACGACGATATAACAAACAAAACAGAAGCCATTTTTCGTACTCCTGGTTTTGGTGGTTTAGACATTCAAGAAAGTTCATTACTGTTGAGTCAACATACAACAGAAGTACCAGAACCCTCAACATTATTTATATTTGGGGTATCAGCAATCGGTTTAATAATACGAACTAAATCAAAGCACAAAGCAATATAAATAAATGAACATTTTTTATAGCTTTGTATGGCAAAAATAAGTTTAATCACTATAAATGCACTAAGATAGACACCTGATCTTTCTTGGTCATATTACTGACCACTAGCTTAAACGAATTATCTATCATACGTTCAATCTCGCCCTCTGGTATTGAACCATCGAGAATAACGGTATTCCATTGAGCTTTGTTCATATGATAACCCGGAATGATTGATGGAAAAATATCGCGTAGCATGAGTGCTTCATCAGGATCGCATTTTAAGTTCATCCAGAAATGCGTTTTTGCTACGTCATCAACTTTGGCACTTTTAGCTTGAGAGCCATGAGAGATCGTCGCAAACATTTTATTTTTCACTCTAAACACCTTAACATCGTCACCAAATGGATAATAAAGCGACGTTTCAGTATTTAGTAGTAAATATTGTTCTGCTTGTAATTGGTTCATTGATTTAAGAGTCATTAAAATACAAACTCAACTATATCTGATTCCCAAAAATTATCGACAAAAAAAGAGAAGCAATGCTTCTCTTGGTTAAATCAATTTAAATAGACTCTTTAAATTTTTTTTCTAAACCTTACACCAATAATACCTAGTGCTAATAACAATAATGTACTTGGCTCCGGTACACGTGTAAAACCAATGTCGTCAATACGAACATCATCTGTTTTTCCATCAACCCAAACCATAAATGCTAAACCTTGCACGCCGGGAAAAACACCAAATAAATCTTCGTCTTCATCACTACCAATGTCTACAAAAATATCTGTTGTTTTAATAACACCAGGAGAAATAAATTCAACAAGTGAAAGGTTAATGTCATCATCAGAGCCTAGATCAGATGCAAAGAAACCATAAAAATTAACTAGTTCTGAAAACTCAAATAATAAACCTTCATCAGGGTCTTTTTTAAAGCGATTTTTCTTACCGCCATCTAAATCAACACCGTCTTTCTCATTTGATTTAACACCTAAACCCGTACTGCCTTTGTAAACACCATAATTACTGTCCACTTGACGCCATTTTTTCTTAAATTTTTGATTGCTTTTAACATTAGCATTCCATGCAGACACATTGACAGATACGCCATCAATAGCAAAGTCGAAGCTTTGTTCAACTCCTTCATTATTACCTGTAAAGTCTATAACTGAAATAAGATTTGCTTGAGAAGTGTTTGACACCAACAGCGCGAGAATTAATACAACGATTTTATACATTTACTACGACTTCCAAAAAAATTACCAATGAACTTATCGACTAGTAGCAAAAACCGAACCAACAACATAACTACATGATTAGTATCTTATTTTACATTCGTAATCGTAACATAAAATCCGAAATGTAAAAAAACCATACACTTTCGGATTTTATTTAAATCCTTTAGCGATATGTTACTTGCATAGGAATGGTGAGGATACTTCTTCCAAAACGCTTAAGCCAAAGGTAAATAGCAAGGAAAACGCTAATCACCACCAACAAATGTATGCCTGAAGAAACAGGTGAAGTTGTTATCATCGCTATCTGATATGAGAAAGTTGCCGCTAAATAAGCTAACGAAAAGCTCCATAATGCAGCAAAACCAGCCCAGCGCGAACCTACCTCACTCTTTATTGCCCCCATAGCAGCAGCACAAGGGGTATAAAGTAAAATAAATAATAAGTAGCTAAACGCGCCAATTTTACCTGCAAAGGCAGCCTGCATAACAGTGAAAGTTCCTTCATCAACGCCCTGCTCTTCTGCTGCGATATGCAAATTAGAAACATCACCGATATCAGTCCCTAGGGGGTCATCCGCTTCAATGCCCAACAGGTTTTCTTTGATTGAATTCGTAGCATCGGTCCATAACTCTGCCATAGGTTTTAATGCTTCATCTTCAGCGCTTGCATCTGTGTATAAACTATTAAAAGTGGCAACTAATGCTTCTTTAGCAAATAGCCCGGTAATAATCCCGACACTTGCTTGCCAGTTTTCTTCTTTAATGCCCATCGGGGCAAGTAGTGGTGTAACAACTTGGGCACTTTTACTTAATAATGAGTCTTGAGTATCGTGGTGGCCGAATTCTCCATCAGTGCCTATCGAATTAAAAAAGTTAAGGACACAAACTACCATGACAATCGTTTTACCCGCACCGACAATAAATGAACGAGTACGTTGCCAAACACGATGTACTAAATAAGAAAGTTTCGGCATTTCATAAAGCGGTAATTCCATAATATTGACCGAGTTTTTCCCCATCAATACGGTATGCTTTAATAGAAAACCGGTAAATAAGGCCGCCGCAATACCGATTAAATATAATAAGAAAACTAAGTTCTGACCTGAATCAGGAAAGAAGGCTGCAGCAAACAATGCGTACACAGGTAAACGAGCGCCACATGACATAAACGGTGACATCATAATGGTTGTAATACGTTCACGTTCACTGTCAAGAATTCTCGCCGACATTACCGCAGGGACGGTACAGCCAAAACCAACAATTAATGGGACAAAGGCTTTACCCGGCAAGCCAATTCTTTGCATTGCACTGTCAACCACAAAGGCTGCTCGAGCTAAATAACCACTGCTTTCAAGTATAGATAAACCAATAAATAAACAGGCGATAACCGGAATAAAAGTAGCTACTGTTTGAATACCTAACCCCGCTCCTTCAATTAACGTAAGTAACCATTGCGGCAAACCAAAACTTGATAAAAACTGTTGTGGGTAGTCAACAAAAATGGCGCCAGCTAAAATATCAAAAAAGTCGATAAACGCACTACCAACATTAATCGCAAACATAAACAATAAATACATCATGCCTAAGAACACTGGCACACCTAACCAAGGATGAAGAATCACTTGGTCAAGTCGGTCACTAAAGCTCAACGCCGGCTGTCGGCTGTCATCTGACAATTTAGCTTGTGCACTTGCCAATAACTGTTGAATAAATTCATATCTAGCTTGCATAATACCAATGGCATCAGTGTCATTTTGTTTACAGCCACCTTCACTACAAGCACCTGATTCAAGCTCAAATAATGCATCACTTGAGTTTTCTTGCTCTAGCTTGGTAATAATACTTGCAGGGAGTTGTAATCTTTCTGGGCGCTGACTCGCTTTCGGTAACTGCGTTAACGCGTGCTCAACTTTTTGTAAGGTATCTTTGGCTAAACTATTAGCAATAATTACCTTGCAGCCTAATTCTTGCGCTAAAATGTCAATATCAACATTTTGAGCTTCTTTTCGATCAGCTTTGTTAATAACAACTAATACCGGCAAACCCAATTCAAGTAATTGCGTTGTTAAGTAAAGCTGGCGTTTTAATTGCGTGGCATCGACGACATTTATTAAGCAATCTATTTTCTCATTCTTAAGAAAGTCTTGTGTGATCGATAAATCCTTGCCCTGCTGGGCACGACTAGCGAGAGAGCTGACGCCAGGCAAGTCTGACAATAAAGTGGTTTGATTATTAAATGAAAACGGTTGCTGCTTCTTCGCAACTGTAACACCTGTCCAGTTACCCGTTTGTTGTTTTGCGCCGGTTAGGGCATTAAAAAAGGTGCTTTTTCCTGAGTTGGCAAAGCCAACTAAAGCCAAATGTAAAGCGTGAGACATTAGACGATTTCTATACCTATTTGTTGGGCAATACTTGGTGCTAAACAAAGTTTAGTACCATGAAGATGAAAAGCAAGTGGTCCATTAAAGGGGGCTTTATGCGCTAATGTTATTTCAGTTCTCAACGCGAACCCTTGCTCGATCAACTTTGACGTTAAATCGAAATCCTCTGGTAACGTGCGAATAACCGCTCGTTGACTACGCGTTAATTGTGAAAGGGTCATAGCTTGCCACTTAAATAATAATCATTATCATTTGATTCTACTGTAATACATTCTTTTCAGCAAGGATAGATAACGATGGCATTGATCTATACCAGCTAAAATTTAATGGTAGTTATCGCTTTCTTTAAAATATTATTGTTCAAAACGCGGTCTATTTAAGTAGCGTTAATGAAAGAGTATTGTTTAAGTATGGTTCTGTGACAATTAAGCGTAAAGAGAAAGTAAAGCGCCATCTTAAGTCGTGAGTATTATGATCTCGGTGGATGAAGGGGCTCGCCATCGCTTTACAGAAAGATTCAATCAAGTAGTAGAAAAAACTTGGCTTTGCTAAGTAAGCTTTACTGAAAGATTTAAAAAGTTAATAACGGGCCGTTAGAGTGTTATTTTTCGATAAGCCATTTTTTGATTAACGTTTCATCAAGTAAGCCACTTTTTCCGTAAAACATCCCTTTTTCGTCTACAAAGTAACTTCGCGGTAATTCTCCATACCATTGAGGATCAATTTGATAACGGCTGTGTTCTCCTTGCCCGTCAGAAAAATAAAAATTGCTAAAGTTAAGCATTCCATATGAGGAGAGCACTTGTTTCCGATCAAAAGTAACTTCATCGCTATCGTCAGTATTAATAAAAACAACATTTAATCTTTTGCTTTTATGTTCTAATTGAAGTGTTTGCATCAGCTTCAACTCTTTAAAGCAAGCAGGACAATCTAATGACCATAACACTATCATCCAACGCTCCCCTAACTTTTGCTGCTTCATATCTTCAAAAGCAGCTTTGTTAAAGGCGTTATGGTTTAAGGACTGATTTTTTGCTTGAGAAATATCAACACACATCATAAATAACACACAGCTGAAAAAGGTACTTAGGCATTTATTCATAATGCTTTTATCCAATGACCTTGCTTAGGCCGTTGCCATGAAACATAACTCACTTTACCTTTTCTAATAATAAAAGGTCGGTCAGAACCATTGTGCGCTGTTACGAGCAAAACGGCTTCATTAAACGATTGGCCATTATCTGTTGAACGCTGATGCCATAGCTGATGCTCAATACCATTAAATTGGGTCCAAACAATATCTATGTTTTCGTTGTTTTTGTTCAAATGTGGATGCGATGCTTGTTCGGAGAGTAAACCAACAGAAATAGGTTCAGAGCGTGTTTTACCCTGGTCGTCGCTCGACGCATAGAATATTCCTTTGCCATTATCACCTTGATTAAACCACACCATGTGATAACGATTTTGTTCGTCAATACTTATCGCCCCACCTTGATGAGGACAGCCATTAATTTTCCAATGGTCATGGCTTATTTGATAAACAGGTGTTAATTTTTCTGTATTTGATGCAAGCGTTAACAAGGCGAATTCTCGAATATTATCCCCGTAGATATGTCGCCATAAGATTGCAAGATCACCTTGTTGGTTAAAGTCCATAGCAATTCGGCAGCAAACACAGGTACCATTAGCTAGTTGTTGATTTGTAAAAACAGGCAAGTTATCGGCGTCCTTAAAATTAGCCTGCGCTAAAAATAGTGCGGAACCATTCGATTGTTTACCTTCCTTACGTAATTGATGAGAAATACGTCCATCAAGCCAAACAATACTAACGTCGCCATTTTCAGCTACCAACATTTCATTAAAGCTATGCCCTACTTGCAGGTTGTCATTATTAACCGTTATCGGTTTCATAAAGGTTTGCCCGTAGTCTTTGGAATAGCTAAAGCGTACATCAGAAGTGTACTTCTTCTCTCGTGGTGTCGCCCAAGATAAGTAAACACCATAGGTATTGTCAAAAGCAATTTTAGGGCGATTCTCATTTCTGGCTGATATTTTCTCGGCTGGGATCGTTAGCATTTTTTTGGGAGAAAATGTAGCGCCATTATCTCGTGATATTTGCACCCATAATTTTTGCTGATGTGCCCATAATCGCCATAAGTCACCATTAGGTGCAAAGGCCGACGTGACGGTTTTTGCACATTCGATTGCACTGTTTTTACACTTATTACCTGTTATTAACTTTTCTTTTTTAGCCGACGTTGAGTGATGTTCATGTTTGAACATCACTGCTTGGCTATTGGGTAACCAAATACTCAGTGCAAGTGTAAGAAATAACGCTAATGATTTGCTAATATTATTCATGTTAAGTCCCATTACCATTGATAGTTCAAACCAAAGTACACAGTGCGTGGCGCTCCTGGCGAATAAGTAGTTTTGCCATAACGATATGACGCTTCTTGCGCATAGTTTTTATCAGTCATATTTAATACCCTAGCATGTAAAGCAAGTTGTTTTGATACTTGATAAAGCGCTTTTAAGTTTACTATGGTGTAACCATTGTAAATTCTATCTTTTCCTTCTTCATCTTGGCTGTTAGCATCATCTAACCAATATTCTCCAATCGATTGAACTTCTAACATACTAGTAAAGCCAGATAAAAATGATGGTTGATAGCGTAAACGTACATTAGCAATATACGCTGGTGCCATAGTCATTTCATTGCCGGAATATTTTTCATGCTCATCGAATTCATGTTTTGCTTGGGTATAGGCAGTACTGAGGTTAAATTGATCACTAATCTCCCATTGCATAGCTGCTTCAAAACCTTTATGGATTACACGGCTGGCATTGGTTAAATAACGCTGACCATTATCATTGTAGGCATGAACAATACCGTCATCAACATCCATATAATAAAGAGCAAAGTCAAAGTTCACGGCATCTAAATTCACTTTGTAACCCAATTCATAAGTGTCTGATACTTCTGGGTCAACCGCTTTAGCATTACCATCATCTTTAGTGGTTAAATGATACAAACTGCCCGCAGTAGGTAAGCGAAAACTATTCGCGTAACGTAAATAAATGCTACTGTCGTCACCTAAGTGATAATTCAAGCTGACTTTAGGGCTTAAATGGTTAAAGTTTTCGTCACGATTCTCTAAGCTTAACTTGCCATGACCAATATCACCATATGTTCCGAGATGATTGTCGAACTCATATGCTGCATAATCGTAGCGCGCGCCAAACGTCAAATCGAGGTATTCACTTAACGTGCGTTTATGCTGAAAATAAGGTGAGAAACCCATATATTTTGTTGTGTCATCATAGAATTTTTCACCTTTTACGAAGGTATCTGCGCCCCAGCCTGACGTAGTAAAATCGAGCGGTTGATACGATAATTGCTCACCTTCGGTAAACTCGATATCAGCACCGATTATAGTTTCGGCACTATCACTATGTTCAAAGCTGGCAAGTGCCAATAAACCAAAAGTTTGCACCTCTGATTCAACTTTAGGCATATTTTGATTCCACGTCGCAGTATAGTCATTAGTTCGTAACCTATAATAGGGGATAACTGAATAGAGGTTATCTCCATCTATTTTATCCCACTGGGTTGAAAGTCTCATATATTCAGTTTTTCTTAATGGATCGCTCGCTAAGACTTCATCTGATAAACCAGAATTGGTTTTATCACTGTTAAACAAGTCTTCATTGAGACTTGCCGCCATTTCTTGCTCCAAGTCAGAAATAACAAACGAGGTGACGAAACGTTTATCGTCTGAAATTTCAAATTCATGACGAAAAGTGATTTCTGTCCTTTTCGACCCAGTATGTTCACGCCAGCCTTCATTATCTAAATAAGACGCGGCAATACGAAAACCTTGATTATCAGATATTTTATTACTGTGACTCAATTGTACTTTTGAATATGCGTTTTCACCTGACATCAAGTTCAGTGAAGTCTCAGCTTGTTCGGCAACATCTGCAGATAAAATGTTAATGGTTGCCGCAACAGCACCAGATCCATAAAGTGCCGTACCCGCACCTTTCAGCACTTCCATACGCGAAACATTGGAATTAAAACTCGACCACCATAAAGCGTTATGATTAAAAAATGCAGGAGATTGCAGTGGAATATTGTCTTGTAAATATAAGTAATAACCACTGGTATTCATCGGCATACGTATAGACGCTTTATGCCCTTGCCCCCCTGAAAGCTGATCAATTAATACCCCTGATATACTATTTAAGGATTCAGCAACATGCTGCCCATTATCAATAGCCAATTCCTCTTCACCGACACTATGCACCGACATTGCTAAGTCAGTATCAAGCGACTCTTTCCGATTGGCGGTTATGGAAATACGCTCTAAGTTTTCCGGTTCAATAGCCGTACGGGGGGCTTTTGTCGTTAGCTCGGGCAGAGTCTCAGCAGCTAGTGATGCACAGTATTGACAGGTGATAATGGCAAGCATTGATAGTTTAATTGACGCTTTCATAACTTATTTTTTAATGATTTTCTCAAAAGATTGAAGTTATAATAATGAAATTCAATGCATTTGAAGTGTGACCAAATGTCGCACATTACAACTTAGTTACAAACCAGTTTGATATGAATATAAAATTAGACAAGCCCTTTCCGTTAAACTTTAATGGTAAATATTTTAAATAAATTATAGGTTAATAATGCCTGATTTTCTCAAATGTTCCATCGCCATTTTCACACGTAAAGCTTTCATTTGAGCATAAGTATCACGGTTAACGTTAAAAGCAAAAAAATGCACTCCTTTGCTATTTTCAACAAAACCAACATACCAGCCTAACATGCTGCCATCGGCGATTTTCCCCGCACCTGTTTTTGCATAAATTTTAGTCTTCCCCATTTCTTCAACGAGCATAACAGCCTTTAAGGCAGTCAATGATTCAGCTTTTAAGTTAAATTGATTGTGATAGATACGCTGTAGAAAATCTACTTGCTCAAGCGCAGAAATTTTTAAACTACCATTGAGCCAAAACTTATCTAATTGTGAGGATATATCCTGATTCCCATACGCAAAACGGTCGAGATAATTTTGCATGTCAATTTCACCAATATCATTAGCCAGTTGACGGTAAATCGGCACCATTGAATATTTAAATGCGCTGCTTAAATTGTATTGAGGCAATTTCCAAACCGGTGGCCACCAAGCTTGGGACGGATAGCTTCTTTTATCATATGTTAAAATTTGTTCGATATTTTTAATTAAACTTAACTCTAAGCCAATTAACGAATTCGTGATTTTAAAGGTTGAAAATGGTGAAAAACGCTTCGCTGCTCGCTTTTTATTAACCATATTCAAACTGTTTTTTTCAGGGCTAGTATTCAATTCACTCAATAAAACAAAAGTACAATGACTACCTTTAATACATAGTTCTGTTGTTTTTTCCGCATAAACTAAATTAACTTGTAACAATAATAACAAGCTGAGGAGAAGAGTTTTTTTCAAGAGTTTATCCATATTTCTATAATGATAAAAATACGTTAAACAATTCAATTTATGCCATTTGTTTTTTTTCGGTATTTCTTTTCCCTAAGGTTTTCATAATATCTCGCCACGTAAGTATGCCAACGGGTTTTCTCTTTTCATCAATAATAGGAATACACGACATTTTTGTATTGTTAAAGATATCAATCGCATCGAAAACACTGGCATCAGCAGATAAAGTTGCTAGTTTTCGATTAACAATTTGATGGGCTTTTTTGTTTAACGTCGCTAAATCTCGCGTACGTTCAGCGGCAGTATCGATATTAGGGCTAAGCGCTTTGAGTAAATCCCTGTCAGAAATAACCCCCGACAGCTGGTTGTTATCAACCACAAGTAAATGATGAAAGTTGGCATTATCAAAAATGGTTTTAATGGTAAATAACGTATCATCTAAAGAAACACTGACAAACTCTCTTGTCATAATACTCGCTACTTTCATGCAACTCTCCTTTTTAATCTTCTATAAACTATACAATACATTTGCCCACAACAAAGAGAATTTGCTTTATTTTAGGATAATAGATGACAATTCAGCTAACAGTGGCACAATGAGGTAATACTAAAAATAAGGAATGTAAATGAAAGGTTTGATCACCTTAATTTTATTGTGTGTTAGCACAATAAGTTATGCCAAAGAACAAGCAGAAGAAATATTCAAGCAACTCGCTCCGTCACTTTATCAAATACGACTCATCGATACCGCTAGCGGTGAAAAATCATCTATAGGTTCAGGTTTCCAAATTAGCAGCGATGGTTTAATCGCCACGAATTATCACGTTATTTCTGGTTTTGCTCGCCACCCGAATAAATACACCATAGAAATTTTTGATCATCAAGGAAACAAAGCACCACTTACTTTGCAAAGTGTTGATGTTATTAATGACTTAGCCCTTGTTAAAAGAACGTCTAATAGTGAAATGGATTTTTTTGAAATCGCTCATGCTGTTCCGCAGAAAGGTGAAGAGCTTTATTCGTTAGGTAATCCCCATGATTTGGGTATGATCGTTGTACCAGGTACATATAATGGCTTGAAGAAAGAGTCGTTTAATGACCGTATCCATTTTACCGGTTCTGTCAATTCAGGTATGAGCGGCGGTCCTGTTGTCAATAAAGATTCACAAGTGGTTGGCGTAAATGTTGCCACATCAGGTAACCAGATTGGTTTTTTGGTCCCACACGACAAGTTACGTAATTTATATGAAAGCTATAAACTATCGCCACCAGAAAGTATTGAAGCGCAAATGGCAGATCAACTTGCGAACAATCAAGATAAGTTAATTTCAACTTTACTAAACAGTGAGTGGCTAATGCGACCATTAGGTGAAGGTTTAGTGCCAACGGTTAATATTCCGTTTATCCGTTGTTGGGGCGAATCAAATGCCGACAAAGCCGATGCAATTGTTTTAGCTGTTGTTGCTAATTGCTCTCTCGATGAGAATACCTACCTTTCATCTAATTTCTTTACTGGCTCTGTTGAAATGGAATTTCGCTACATGCAGGCGAAAGAGTTGAGCGATACCAAGTTCTATCAAATTTTCGAACGTCAACTAACCCAAGTAATGCCAGGAAATAAAGCCGGTAAAGATGATGTTTCTGAGTTTCAGTGTCAGCACGACATTGTCACACCATCAAATCAAACAATTACCAATAAATCCGTTTTTTGTACCCGAGCTTACAAAGATTTCCCCAAACTATTTGATGTTATATACATAGCGATTTCCGTTGATAAAGGTGAGCAAGCACTGCTTAGTCATTTTACTATAGCTGGTGTTACCCAAAACAGCGCGCTTAACTTTACTGAGAAGTTTATGGAGTCTGTTTCATGGAAATAATAATTGAAGAAATAACACGGTCTCATAAACTTATCGCCCGTCATAAGTTTTCACAAAACCACATCAATATAGGGCGAGGTTATGATAACGATATTATAATGGCTGATCCCCATATTTGCGCTCAGCATCTCCATTTAAAGTTTAATGGCGAGCATTGGATCCTAAATGACGAAGATACGGTAAACGGCAGTTTTTTTGAAGACGGCTTTGCAAGAACAAAATCAGCGGTTAATCAGCATATCGTGCATTCAGGTCAGGTTTTTACTTTAGGTAAAAGTCTTGTTAGAGTTATATTTCCTAATCACTCAGTTCCTGAAAGTATTAGATTTAGTCCTTTTGAAAATGTCATCAATCTTACTCGTCATCCGGTATTTTTAGCATTAAGCATAGTTCTTTTTACGACGATTACTGGCTGGTTATTCAACTTGCATAATACAGTTGAAGTCTCGTTCACTCAGTTATTGGTACCTGCGATAGGAATGACGTTATTATTTACGTTGTGGCCTGCTGGGGTTGCATTAGTTTCTCATTTAACCAAGCACGACGCACGTTTTTGGGGACAACTCGGTATTTGTTTTGTATTCTTCAATTTAATGTGGATAAGTGATTTTATAGAAAATTTAGTGAGCTTTAATTCATCATCCCAATCGATGATTACGTTATTGGTTGCTTTATTACCCATAAGTTTAGCTTTTTGTTTATTTTGGCTAAATTGCTATGTGGGTTTCCATATGACCAATAAGCGAAGAAGCGTTATTGCCGCTTGCTTAACCTTACTACTTTTTGGCGGAAGTTTTTTAATTCAACTAAGTAAGAAACCTGAATTTAGTATTCGTCCCGCATTTAACACTACGTTAATGGCGCCGAGCTATTTATTTACTGGCAGTAATAATGTTCAAGGTTTTATAGAAAATAGTAAGTCGTTATTTACTAAAGCCCAAGAGTCAGCTAAAAAAGAAAAATAGAAAACAAGCGTCTCCACTTAAAACAAAAAAGCTAACGATTGATGTCGTTAGCTTTTTCATCAATATAAGTTGTCATAACGTCTAAGGACGAGGAATAAAACCTACTGCATCATAGACTTTCGTTAATATTTCACTTGCTCTAGCAGAGGCTTTTTCAGCTCCAGCTTTCATAACTGAGTCTAAATACGCTTGATCATTACGAATTTGATGATATTTTTCTTGAATCGGCTCTAATAAGGCTATCACTGCAGTTGCAACATCCCCCTTTAAATGACCATACATTTTGTCTTCATACTGTGGCACGAGCTGTTCTACTGTTTCACCCGTACAACATGATAATAAAGACAATAAATTTGATACTCCTGGTTTTTCTTCAAGATCAAAGTAGATATTTGCCTGCTCGTCTGAGTCAGTCATTGCTCTTTTAATTTTCTTACTCAGTTTTTTAGGCTCTTCTAATAAACCAATGAAATTCCCTGGATTGGTATCAGATTTTGACATTTTTTTAGTTGGCTCAAGTAAGCTCATTACTCGCGCGCCAAATTCAGGAATGTATGGGTCGGGAACGGTAAAAGTATCACCGTGAAGGTTATTAAAGCGTGTTGCAATATCTCGTGCTAATTCTAAATGCTGCTTTTGATCATCACCAACGGGGACACGATCAGCGCCGTATAACAAAATATCTGCGGCCATAAGTACCGGGTAAGTAAAAAGACCTGAGTTCATATTCGCTTCTGATTTCTGCGACTTATCTTTATATTGAGTCATACGATTTAATTCACCCATTTGCGTGTAACAATTTAACACCCAACTAAGCTGTGCATGTTCTGGCACATGTGACTGAATAAAAATGGTACTTTTCTCAGGGTCAACACCACAGGCTAAATACAAAGCTAAACCATCTAAAGTCGCTTTTCTTAATGCTTCAGGTTCGGGACGCACTGTAATTGCATGTTGATCAACCAACATATAATAACAGTCATGGCTATCTTGCATATTTACCCATTGTTTTAATGCACCTAAATAATTACCAATGGTTAAATCACCTGATGGCTGACAGCCGCTTAATACGATAGGTTTACTCATGATTTCCCTTTATATTTAATTATCTAATTTATTTAATACCCACAAAGTTCATTTGCAGGAGAGGCTTAAGCCTATTATTTTTTATTCGCGATTTATCTAAGCACAATACTTACGTGCTAACTTTTACTAATTCACTGCGCATTTCATCAATAGCCACTTTATAGTCTGGTTTTGAGAAAATTGCCGAACCGGCCACAAACATATCAGCTCCAGCTTCAGCAATTTCGGCTATATTGTCTGCTTTTACACCGCCATCAACTTGTAAACGGATATCACGACCGCTGGCAATAATTTTCTCTTTCACTAACTTTAATTTATCTAATGTCGTGGGAATAAACGATTGACCGCCAAAACCTGGGTTTACTGACATTAATAAAATTACGTCAAGCTTGTCCATCACAAAATCTAGACAATGTAAGGGAGTCGCAGGATTCAAAACTAAACCAGCTTTACAACCATGGTCTTTAATCAATTGTAATGTTCTATCAATATGATCACTGGCTTCAGGATGAAAAGTAATAATATCTGCGCCGGCTTTTGCAAATCCTGGAATTAGGCTATCAACCTGCTTTACCATTAAATGCACATCTATCGGTGCCGTAATTCCATAGTCACGTAGAGACTGGCAAATCATAGGACCAAACGTTAAATTTGGCACGAAGTGATTATCCATCACATCAAAGTGCACAACATCAGCACCCGCAGCTAAAACATTAGCGACATCATCTCCCAAACGAGCGAAATCAGCAGATAAAATAGACGGAGCAATTAAAAATGAAGACATAGGTAAACCCTTTATAAATATTACCTAGTATTATAACAATGACCTAAGGGAAAACTCTACACAGTAAGTAAATGAATAGAATAATATTTTGTGCACTTAAGATGAGCGTTACACATTCAAATGCACCAAAGATGATCATAGGTAGCTGTCTATTTATGGAAAAACAAGCTAACATCTACTTAACCCATTAAATTTAAACGATAAAAAAATCATTGAAGTATTGTACAGCTCAGGCATCGACCTTGCAGTGCTCTGTATAGAATTAAAATATAATTAAATAAAGAGACCCTCATGAAAAAAACACTATTATCATTAACACTATTCACATGCTTTGCATCTACTTCATTGTTGTCAACACAAGCGTCAGCGGTTGAAGGTTTGTCTGCTAATGTTGCTGCTACCAGTAACTATTTATGGCGCGGTTTAGAACAAACAGGTGGTTCTTCGGCTGTATCAGGTGGTATTGATTACTCTGCTAGCTCTGGATTTTATGTTGGCACATGGGCGTCGAATGCTTCATGGGGTGATATGAAAACAGAACTTGATTTCTATTCTGGTTTTGGTGGCAACATCAACGAAGATGTATCTTATGACGTTGGCTATATATACTACGCATACCCAGATAGTGTTGCTGATGAAAATGATTTTTCTGAAGTTTATGCTAGTCTTTCTACTGCTGGTTTTACATTCGGCGTAGCTGTATTAGCTGATTCAGAAGCTGGTGGTGACGGTGCCGAATTTGGTGATTCTGTATATGCTAACATCGATTATTCATTTGCTTTGGCAAGTGGCGCTGAGATTGCATTACACGTTGGTGATTACAGTGGTGACTTTTCTACTGAATCTACTGATTTTGGCGCTTCAATAAGCAAAGATGGATTTACTCTTGGTGTGTCTAAAGTAAGCTTTGATGATAGTGTAACTGAAGGCGAAGATGATTTAAAATTTTACGTTTCTTATTCTGTTGATATCGACTTATAAGCGAACATAAAGTCACACCAAAGCCAGTAATAATAATTACTGGCTTTCATTTTCTCTTAAAGACAGTGCAAAAAAAATCCTACCATAGTACAATCTCCCCTGTGTTGATTTTAAAATAAACGACAGTATAGCTAAAAGAGTAAACCTTATAAAAAGGTGTTGAGCTGCACTAAAAGTCGATTTTCATCACAATATTTATTTGCATCCATTAGTGAAATTAAATTTCAGACAAATTAAATTAAATTTTAAGGATTCCACATGCAAATAATTATCTTTGATAATGCTGAACAAGTTGCAGAAAATGCAGCTCAATGGGTCAGTGAACTAATCAACAAAAAAGAAAAGCCTGTATTAGGCTTAGCTACCGGCAGTACACCTATCAGTCTTTACCAGCAATTAGTAAACAAGCATAAAAATGAAGGGTTAAGCTTTCACCACGTATCTTCATTTAACCTCGACGAATATCACAATATTAATGCAGATAACGCTCAAAGCTATCGTAGTTTTATGAAAGAGCACTTGTTTGATCATGTTGATATCGATCAAAGCAACACTTATTTACCCACCTGTACCAATACGCAGAACCCCAGAGAACAAGGTCTTAGCTATGAGACTAAAATTCAAGAACTAGGTGGTATTGATCTACAAATACTGGGTATTGGTGCCAATGGGCATATTGGCTTTAATGAACCTACATCAAGTTTAGCGTCACGTACACGCATTAAAACATTAACCCAACAAACATTAACCGATAATAGTCGTTTATTTAACGAAGGTGAAGAGCAACCGACCATGGCGATGACTATGGGTATTTCCACCATAATGAATGCCCGTTATGTGTTGCTTATGGCAACTGGCAAAAATAAAGCAAAAGCGGTTAACGATATGATCTCTGGTGCTCTATCAGCAATGTGCCCTGCATCAGCCTTACAAATGCACGAAAATGCCGTAATTTTGTTAGACAAAGAAGCAGCAAGCGATTTAGCGGATCATCAATATTATCAATGGGCAGATCAGCAACACCGTAAAATTAATGAAACTTACGGTTTTTATCATAACTATTAAGTCTGTCTTTGTATTTTGTTACAGCCAATAAAAAGGCTTTTACTATTATAGTAAAAGCCTTTTTTATTAGTGACGAAAAACGCTATAAAATAACGTTACTCGGTATCGCTCAACTCTTTCTAAAGTTTAAATTCTTGCACTGATTGTTGTAACTCTTCAGCTAGTTTCGCCACTTCATTACTTGATTCAGCTGTTTGTTGTGCACCTGCAGTTGTTTGCTCGGCAATAGCGACAATTGATTCTAAGTTTTCACTAATCTCATGCGCCACAACACTCTGTTCTTCGGCTGCTGATGCTATTTGAGTACTTCTGTCAAACGCTTCATGCACAGAATGAGTGATAGTTTCTAGTGCTTTTTCAGCTTCACTACTTTGTTCAACACAATTGGCCGCTTGTTTCTTACCGGTATTCATAACACCAACGGCTTGTTGAGCACCACTTTGCAGTACTTCAATCATGTTTTGGATTTCTTGTGTTGATTCCTGTGTCCGACTTGCTAATGTCCTAACTTCATCGGCAACAACAGCAAAACCACGACCTTGCTCACCAGCACGTGCCGCTTCAATAGCTGCGTTAAGTGCAAGTAAGTTAGTTTGCTCTGCAATACCACGAATAACATCAAGAATACTGCCAATAGAGGCGCTGTCTTGTTGAAGTTTATTAATCACTTGTGAAGCCTCATCAACTTCGCTGGCGAGTAGCTCTATCGTTTGACGATTACGCTCAGAAATAACTTTGATACGTTTGGCTTCGTCATCAGCTTGTTTAATTTCACCTAGTGTATCATTAGCGCTTGCTAAAACGCTTTGTGATGTACTGCTCATTTGCGTCGTTGCCGAGGCAGCTTGCTCTACTTGAGAACGTTGTTCAGCAATGGCAGTTGTACCTTGTGCAGTAACCGCAGATGTTTCTTCGGCGGCAGTAGCTAATTGCGTAGAGCGACTGACGATACCTTGAATCAGGTTACGTAAGCTGTCGATTAATAAATTACAGTTACGTGATAATTCAGCAAATTCATCTTTACCACTTTCATCGAGTTTATGCGATAAATCTCCAGAAGCGACAATGTTAAGCATTTTATTCACTCGACTTAATGGACGAGTAATACTGATTAATGTAAACCATGCGATAGCAACTGCTGCAATAATAGAAACAATCATTATTAATGTTGTTTGTGTATTACCTTCTCCCACTTTTTCATCAACCAATTGACCTGCTGCTAATGCGGTTTGATTAGCTAGATCGACCTGCTTAGCTAGAATATCATTTGCTTTCTTAATATCACTTTCTGCAGCATCTAAGTTTTCAGTCGCCGTTTTCAGTGCGAATAACTGCTTTTCCTTATGAGCAAAAATACCGTCATCGGAATTTATTAAGTCTCTTAAATCAGTTAGTGCAACTTGTAAGTCATCGGCAACATCATCTAGGCCCTTGCCTTTTAATTCAGAAAAGATATCGATAAATGACTTTTCTACATCAACGAAAGCATTGCTAATTTCTCTGCCAACTAATTCAGTTGATTGAATATCGATTAATTCCTTGTATTCAAAACCTGAGCTCACCACACCATTAAGTAATGTTTCAATATGCTCACCGAGTTCAACTGCACGTTGTAATTTAGTATCGGCTAAGTCGTGATCGGCAAGGTCTAACAATAACGTAGCGGCATCATCTGCTTTTTCTTCTAAATTATCTATTTTCTCACTTAATATCAGCGCTTCTTCTATGCTACTTTGACGGTTACTAAATACCGTCTCAATTTCTTGTTCTAATTTGCTGTATACAGAGTCAACCTTTCGTAAATTAGATAATAACGAGTTTTCTTTTTGCACCACCGATTTTAACTTTTTGAGCTCTGTTGCAAAACCACTTTTTTCGCGATTAAATGAAGATAAGTTATTATTGAGTGGTGTTAATTCTGTTTGATAATAAGCACGTAATGTTAAATTTCCTATTTGCGTTAATGTATTTGCAAGCTTATTACTACCTTGTAACGTTGGAATAGCCAACTCACTTTGCTGTAAAGTTGAATGATGAATTGTATTTAAATTCATTAAAGATATAGCACTAGTTATTACCAGTAAAACAGCAATAATGGCGAAACCACCCATTATTTTCATTGCTACCGTTAAATTCATAAATGTCACCGTGTAGATAGATATTGTGAGTATGTGTTTAAAACCATGATGGTCGTTATTTTTAATGTATCTGTAGCTATTCAGTTAATATACTTACGTTTAACCTTTGACTATATTACTAGGTAGATATCGGCTAACTTTTAGAAATAATTAGCCATAAAGTTCAGTATAACAAGCTTACTCTATTTTTCATCTTTAGTTGTTGCTTTATCGCAAGTTTTTTTACTTTACTTTTTATTATGTGAATGTTCAATAAAGAGTTTTTTATCTGACCACCTTAATAAGGTTAAGTACCCTCCCCAAACGCAGCCCGTATCTAAAGCATGGATGTTCTGCGTTGAGCATTCTCCCATTAATGCTGCCCAATGACCAAATACCCAGCTGTAGCTTTTGTTTAGGCTTGTAAGTTCAAACCAAGGTTTTATATGATCAGGGGATTCATTCAGTGCCGATTTACAGGAAAACTCTAAGCTATGATCCAGTTGGCAATAGCGCATTCTTGTTAGTGCATTTACCGTAAAGCGAAATTTTTCAATATTAGTTACGGCCATTGACCATTGATTTGGCTTTTCACCATACATCACCTTTAACCACTTTACTCTTTGGGGTGATGCGATATAAGCAGATGCTACGACAGCGTGTTTCAAAGCTTGCTCTGCAGACCAATGCGGAGGTAAACCCGCATGGCTCATGTAAACATTTTCATTAGGAAGTTTTTGTACCAGAGGCTGTTGTGCTAACCAATTTAATAATTCATCAACGTCTTCAGCAATAAGAAGCTCACTAAGCAGGTCTGAAGGTTTTGCTTTTTTCAGACCGGCATGAATAGCAAGTAGATGAAGATCATGATTACCTAAAACAACTTTCGCACTATCCCCTAATGATTTGATGTATCGAAGAACCGATAATGAATCAGGGCCCCTTGCAACTAAATCACCTGCAACCCATAGTTGATCTTTTTTCGGATTAAAGTCCACTTGGCTAAGTAGAGCACATAATTCTTTAAAACAACCTTGAATATCACCAACAAAATAGATTGCCATAAAGAGCAGTATCGCTATTAATTTAAGATATTAGGCTTGGCTAAGCCAAAAACAGGGATTTCAACTTGTTGTAGCTTATTGTCAATATCTACGACTTGATAATGGCCTTCCATCGTACCAACAGGTGTTTTTAATATGCAACCACTGGTGTAAGTAAACGTTTGTTCTGGTTCTATTGTCGGTTGTTTACCAATGACACCTTCACCTGCAACGGTTGATGTTTTATTATCACCGTCGGTTATCAACCAGTATCGAGAGAGTAATTTAACGGGCTTACTGTCATTATTAGTAATGCTGATACAATAGCTAAAAACGTAGTGTTTTTCATGCTCAATCAATTGTGATGCAATATACTCAGTTTTAATACTCACCGAAATATCATGATTAAGATCAAGTGATTCTGATGTTAGAGGTGATGAATCAATGGTCATAATTCTACCGGATTATCAGTTAAGAAATTGGCGAGTTTAATATAATCACTAATAGGTAAATTTTCTGGACGTAAGCTTGCATCTATATCCATGGCTGTTAATTGCTCGACAGTAAATAGTTTCTTAAAGCTGTTACGAATAGTTTTTCTGCGCTGATTGAATGCAGCCAAACATACTTGATTTAAAGATTTAATATCTTTGACCGGATTCTTAATTTCACCATGAGGAATTAAACGAACAATAGCAGAGTCAACTTTAGGTGCAGGCTTAAAAGCTTCAGGACCTATTTCCATGACAGGAATTACCTGACATTGATATTGCGTCATAATTGAAAGTCGACCATAGGCTTTACAATTATGGCTAGCCGCCATGCGCTGCACAACTTCTTTTTGTAACATGAAGTGCATATCTTTCACTGAGTCTTTAAACGTTAATAAATGAAAGATCAATGGAGTAGAAATATTATAAGGCAAGTTACCAAATATTCTTAATGGCTCTTTATCGTTAGTTATTTCACTAAAATCGAATTTAAGTGCATCCGCCTCATAAATAGTTACTTTTGAAGCCAAAAATGGATGATGACGTAAACGATGAGCAAGATCTCTATCAAGCTCTACAACTGATATAGGGCCAGCTCTGTCAATAACAGGTTCGGTTAAAGCACCTAAACCAGGACCAATTTCAATAAGGTTTTCGCCGGGTTCGGGGTTAATAGCATCAACAATCCTGCTGATCACTCCTTCGTCATGAAGGAAGTTTTGTCCAAAGCGTTTTTTGGCCTGATGGCCTAAATGTGTTTTATTATTCATGATTGATTGTTTGCTAAATATATGGCGGTATTAATAGCTTCGATGAAGCTACCTGAGTCAGCAGAGTTTGTCCCTGCAAGTTCTAATGCAGTGCCGTGGTCGACTGATGTACGAATAAAAGGTAAACCTAAAGTGATATTAACTGATGAACCAAAGCCTTTATATTTTAAAACGGGTAAACCTTGATCATGGTACATAGTCAAAATTGCATCAGCATCATTCAAGTATTTTTCTTGAAAAATGGTATCTGCTGGCAATGGACCAATAGTATCAATACCTTCAGCTCGCAACTCATCTAAAGCAGGAATCATCACTTCTATCTCTTCTTTGCCAAGATGTCCGCCTTCACCTGCATGTGGATTAATACCACACACATAAATTTTAGGCTCAGAAATACCAAATTTAGTCTTTAAATCGGTATGGAGAATGCGAGTAACTTTTTGCAAACGCTCGGTCGTTATTGCCTTTGAAACATAGGCAAGTGGAATGTGTGTCGTAACAAGTGCAACTCTCAAGCCTTCTGTTGCTAACATCATGACCACATCAGAACAATTTGCTTGCAGAGCAAAATATTCAGTATGACCACTAAAGGCGATGCCAGACTGGTTAATCAATCCTTTATGGACGGGGCCTGTAACAACGGCGTCAAACTCACCTGATATATTTTTCTCACTAGCAACTCTTAATGTTTCAATAACGTAAGCACCGTTTTGAGCATTAAGTTCGCCAGGAATACAAGGTTCAGCCATGTCTACCGGTAATATGGTTAACGTGCCAGCTTGCTGTGGTCGTGCAGAAACATTTGGATCATAATCAATCAATGTTAACGGTAAACCTAAGTTTTTAGCACGTGCCGACATTAACTTTTTACATGCAACAACAACCAACTCAACGGGCCAATCTTGCTGAGCTATAGCGATAGCTAAATCGGGGCCAATACCTGCAGGCTCACCGGGTGTAATAGCAATACGTTTGGTCATTATAATTTAATCTCTCGGAAAAATATCAACATAGGCATCATCACGCAATTCTTTTAACCAACGCGCGCTTTCCATACCAAATTTACGATTAAAGAGAATTTGGTATGCTCTTTTTTGATTCATTTGCTTAGTTGCATCTAATGTTCTTC
>MAAB01028999.1_pt1 | contig 28943 bp, 26 predicted proteins | sample 1115991 | NCBI WGS metagenome assembly MAAB01 (sample SAMN04961124, study PRJNA320927) | seawater metagenome | isolation source: sample BD02T18 sea water enriched with oil for 18 days | place: USA:Gulf of Mexico | collected 2013-07-27
TCAAGTTTAGTATAAATACAACCCGATAATGGTACTTTTTTAAAGCGATCTACATTTTCTTGCATGACGCCTTGTTGAGTATTCGCTGCTAATACTAAATAATTTCGAATTCTTACCCGAGCATTTGACACTAATGCGGTCAACTGCTCAGCTAAACGCATATCTCGTTGTCCCATACCGGCAGTATCAATTAATATCAATTTCTTCTTCGAGTACTGCTGTAATAACACATCTAACGCTTGGCTGTCTTTAGCAAGACTCACTTGACAACCAATAATCTTTCCATAGGTTGCTAATTGCTCAAAGCCTGCAATACGAAAAGTATCAGTAGAAATAAGCGCAACTTGATCGCTGCCATGTACTTGTGAGAAGCCTGCTGCAAGTTTGGCAATAGTCGTGGTTTTCCCTACGCCTGTAGGACCAACTAAAGCAACTACTCCACCACGATTGATTATATCATTCTGTGTGGTATTAATTTGTTGGGAGATGAGTTGTGTTGCTTGTAGCCAAGCTTCTTTTTCATGTGATTGCTCAGGAACGTATCCTGCAATTTGATCAGCAATTTGTTCATTTAACCCTAAAGCAAGTAATCGATTGACCAACACTGCTCGCTGAGGATCTTTTTGTGCCATATCTTGCCACATTAAACCTGACACTTGATGCTCTAACAATGATCGAATAGAAGCCATTTCTTGCTGCATTTTAGCAAAATCTTGTGTAGATACTTGTGCATCATCATTTACACCAATAGCTAATGGGCTTGAAGAAGACATATTATTGGAGATATTAGCAGTGATTTGGTCACTATTATATTGCTCGGCTTCTGAACTAGATGCCTGTTGTTGTATGCTACTAGACATATTATCAGAGGTTGAATGACTTAAGCGGTCGGTAAAACTCTTTAACTGTTGCTCAATACTCGCGTCGTCGAAGTTAGTAGGCTCTTGTTGTGAAGATGGTTGTTGTGGCGCAGGTTGTTGCACTTGACGATTTAGTAAAGCTGACAAACTATCCGCAGGTGCATGCTCAACTATACGTTCATTAACCGTTGATGAAGCATTAATGTTTACCAGTGTTTGTTGACCAAGTTTTACCACGTCATTGCTAATCTCTCTAGCACTCGATGAGTTTTCCTGTAATTGAACTGCATGAGGTTTTTCCTCTGAAAACTGCGCAGGAGGTACCGCCTGGTTGTAATCAACAGCAGCCATTAATTCCACACCTTCAGGAATTTTTTTATTGGACATGATAACCGCATCAACGCCAAGTTCTTCTTTTATCTGCGCTAATGCAGTGCGCATATCTTTGGCAACAAAACGTCTAATTTTCATATCCAACCTCTTTTTAGCTCTTAGTTATAACAATGCTCTGCATTAGTTTAACTGATTATTACTGCCCAATAGCACTAACTATTTTAATTTGTTTGTCATCAGGTATTTCCTGATATGAAATCACACGTAGGCTTGGAATAGTATATTTAACAAACTTAGCCAAAACATGTCGCAAAATTCCTGACGTTAATAATATTGGTGTATCACCAGCCATTTCTTGCTGGTTTGATCCTTCAGTTAATGATTGTTGTAAGCGTTCCGCTAACCCTGGTTCAATACCAGCACCATCATCCCCTGCCATTTGCATAGATTGATGCAACATCTGTTCCAATTCAGGAGCCAAAGTTATGACGGGTACTTCTTGCGCGCCACCAACAAGGTCTTGCACGATAAACTTTCTTAAACTAATTCGCACAGCAGCGGTTAATACTTCAGCATCTTGACTTTTCGGTCCATATTCAACCAAGGTTTGTACTATAGAGCGCATATCACGCACAGCAACACCTTCATTCATTAAGCTTTGCAATACTTTCACAACTGTACCTAACGTTAAGGTATCAGGAACAAAACCTTCAACTAACTTAGGGTAGTTTTTAGCAAGTAAATCTAATAGGTTTTGAACTTCTTCATGGCCTAATAACTGGGCGGCATTATTGGTTAGTATTTGACTTAAATGAGTAGCTAATACCGTAGCAGAGTCAACCACTGTGTAACCTAAGGTTTGCGCTTGTTCACGTTGGTTTTGATTAATCCACGTTGCATCGAGGCCAAAAGCGGGATCTTTAGTAGCTACGCCATCTAACTGACCAAATACTTGTCCAGGATTAATGGCGAGTTCTTGGTCGTGTCTAATTTGTGCCGTGCCGACAACAACCCCCATTAAAGATATTTGATAACTGTTCGGGTCTAAATCTAAATTGTCTCGAATATGCACTGCGGGTACTAAAAAACCAAACTCTTGTGAAAGCTTTTTACGTACGCCTTTAATTCGACTTAGTAACTCCCCACCCTGCGCTTTATCTACTAATGGAATTAAACGATAGCCAATTTCTAAACCAATGACATCAACATGATTGACATCATCCCAATCGAGTTCTTTTACCTCATCTTCTTTTTGTTGATGCTGAACTTGTTCATCTTGTGCTTGTTTTTCAAGTTCAACTTTTAGATTTACTTTATTCCTAGCGCCAAAAAATGCAGCTGCAGCAATGATCGCAGCAAATAACAAAAAGACAAAATGAGGCATACCTGGAATGACACCCATCACAAACATCACACCTGCCGCGACGTAAAGTGACTTTTCTTGTCCCAGTTGACTACTTACTTGCTCGCCCATATCTTGCGAGGTATTTTGGCGGGTTACCACAATTGCAGTACCAATTGATAACAACAAGCCCGGTATTTGTGCAACCAGACCATCACCAATCGTAAGCAAAGTATATATCTCAACCGCACGATTAAAAGATAAATCATGCTGTACCATACCAATAATTAAGCCACCAATAATATTGATAAATAAGATCAAAATACCTGCTATTGCATCGCCTTTTACAAACTTACTGGCACCATCCATAGATCCGTAAAAGTCAGCTTCACTCGTTACTTCAGTCCTTCGCTCTTTAGCCTGCTCTTGCGTAATAAAGCCGGCATTTAAATCAGCATCAATTGCCATTTGTTTACCTGGCATTGCATCTAAGGTAAAGCGAGCCGTTACTTCAGCTATTCGTCCGGCACCTTTTGTCACAACAACAAAGTTAATAATGATCAAGATAAGAAAAACAACTAAACCAACAGCATAGTTTCCGCCAATAACAACGGAGCCAAATGCTTCAATTACCTTACCTGCAGCTTCAGGACCTTCATGACCTTCTAATAATACGACTCGGGTGCTGGCAACATTCAGCGCCAGCCTTAAAATAGTCGCTACCAGTAAAACGGCAGGAAAAGAACCAAAATCAAGAGGTTTTAAGGTGTACACAGTGATAAGTAATACAACGAGAGAAAGCGCGATATTAAAAGAAAATAAAATATCTAATAACCAAGCGGGCATAGGTAAAATAATCATACCTAAAGCAGCCATCACCAATAGAGGTGTGCCTAAACCCGATAAGTGGCGTAGTTTGGATTTATCGAACTGATTAAAATAAGCGGCTAATTGCATTACTACTTCATGATGTTTTTTTGACAGTTGTCTTGATTTAGCAATTCTTATACCAAAACAGACAGCAGCAATTATTTCCGATGAAAGCTAAAGGTTTCACCAGATATTTGAAAAAAAACTAGTTTAACATTACTAAGTCACTAATACCTAAATTCATCGGGTATTGGAAGTTCTTTAGCAATTGGCGTTGGCCTTTTAGCTTTACCTTTTTTATGTTCGTTAAGTTGAAAGATAAAGGCTAATACTTGAGCGACAGCAGCAAACAACTCTTCGGGAATATCATCGCCAACTTCAGCAGTATAATAGAGTGAACGAGCTAAAGCCGGAGATTGAATTATTTCTACTTGATGCTCTTTAGCAATGGTACGAATATGTAAAGCCATCTCATCAACGCCCTTTGCAGATAACACTGGAGCGCCACCTCCAGCTGCATCATATTTAAGCGCGATAGAGAAATGGGTAGGATTGGTAATAACCACATCAGACTCAGGTACGTCCTGCATCATGCGTCGTTGAGACATTTCATATTGGGTTCGGCGAATACGGCCTTTGATTTCGGGACTACCCTCTGTTCCCTTATGCTCATCTTTAATTTCTTGTTTGGTCATTTTTAACTGGCGATTGTGATTCCAAACTTGGTACGGCGCATCAATAATAACAATAATCCCTATTGATAGAGCAAGCACCAAAAACATCCACTGCAACATCGTAATGGCATGTTCAAAGTTAGCAGGAATGGTTTCTTGACTTAAACCTAGAATTTCCTCGAACAAACCAGTTAGTAACAAAAAAGCGACAATAAAAACAACAAAGAATTTTAAAATTGATTTAATAAGTTCAACTGCAGCTTGTACTCCAAACATACGTTTAAAGCCTGCCATTGGAGATAACTTACTTGCCTTTGGCATCATGGCATCCCCTGAAAAACTCATGCCACCAAGTAACGTATTACCAATAAATGCTGCAAGCATGACAATAAAAAAAATCCATAATAATGGCGGGACAATTTGATAAATACCGTCATTGATCACTTTAAACAGTGCATTTATATCCATTGCTTCTTCACGGCTTATGCTAAACATATGACTCATCATATTAGCCATTGAGTTAGCTAAAGCCTTTCCCATCAATAGCATGGCGCAAGCACTACCTACCAAAACAAAAAAAGTGCCTAAATCTTTAGAGCGAGCAATTTGCCCTTTTTTACGGGCATCGGTTAGTTTTTTTGCCGTCGGTTCTTCAGTTTTTTCACCGCTATCAGAATCAGCCATTTACCTCGCCTTACAATCAATAAGATAACAACTAAAATCCAGCGCCCGTTGCCATTGCAATTCAAAATGAGTAAAAAAGTTACCAAAGGTTAACCACATAATAAGCAAACCGGCCATCATGGTGATAGGGAAACCAATGGCAAAAATGTTCAGTTGCGGAGCCGCTCTGGTCATAATACCAAAAGAAAAATTGATTAATAACATCGCTGTTATTGGCGCTAATGCAAGTGATAACGCAGTCGCAAACATCCATCCGCCCCATTCAACTACTTCTCGGTACTTGATGCTAGACAAGTGCTCTGTGGGGATGGGCAACGTATCGAAACTAGCGACAATAAATTGTAAATAAGCAAGGTGACCATCCATCACCCAAAATAACAGTGAAGATAAAATGAGAAAGAATTGTCCAATGGCAGGCACATTCATACCACTGGCAGGATCAACTAAAGAAGCGAAACCAAGACCCGATTGCATAGCAATGATTTGACCCGCGAGGGTAAAGGTATTAACCACCATGATAGTCACAAAGCCAAGCATAACGCCGATAATCATTTGCTGCCCCAATAAAATTGCGGTGTTAAGTGACATTAAATTATTTACACTAGCGGGAGGGATTGCCGGCATCACAGCAATGGTAACACTGATACATAAAAATACTTTAACTCGGCCAGGAATGGTCTTTGAACTAAAACCTATCATGGTCATAATCAAAGCCGAAATACGACTAAAGGGCAAAAGAAAATCTGCCATATATTGATTAATAATAGACTCAGTAAATTCCATTAAACTGCTCTATCAAAAGAATTCTCAGCCACATCACGAGCTAATAACACTAGACAATCACGCTGGGAATACTAGCAATCAGCCGGATAGTATAATCCATCACTTTTTGTACTAACCAATGTCCACCAATAATTAACGCAAGTAAGGTGACAATTAATCTTGGTAAAAAACTTAAGGTTTGTTCGTTAATGGATGTTGCGGCTTGAAAAACAGCGACCATTAGGCCCACGGCTAGACTCGGCAGGATAATAGCGCACACTAAAATGATCACAAGTAATAATGCATCACCTAGCATATCTATATAAATTTCTGGTCCCATAACTTACTCTCTTTTACTTAACTAGTTACTGTAAGCTTACCATTTTTCTAACTACCCATTCCGTAACTGGTTGCGATAGTACCGATAACTAAGTTCCAACCATCAACCAAAACAAATAACATGAGTTTAAAAGGTAAAGATACAATCATGGGGGAAAGCATCATCATGCCCATCGCCATTAAAATACTGGCAACAACCAAATCGATAATCAAAAAGGGAATGAAGAGGATAAAGCCAATCTGAAAAGCCGTTTTTAATTCACTAATGATAAAAGCAGGAATAATTACCGTCATCGGTAAATCAGTAGGTTCATCCACCGCATCAATTCCGGCCATTGCCGCTAAAGTATCAAGATCTTTAACGCGTGTCTGCTCTAGCATAAAGGCACGTAAGGGTACCTTACCCAAGTTAATCGCTTCAGTGGAGGTTAACGTCTCTGATAAATAGGGTTGAATGGCCGTTTTATCTATTTGATTATAAACTGGTGTCATAATAAAGAGAGTCATAAAGAGGGTTAAGCCAATAATCACCTGATTAGACGGTGTTTGCTGAAGACCAAAGGCTTGTCGTAAAATCGCCATCACCACGACAATACGAGTAAACGATGTCATCATAATAACCGCCGCTGGAATAAAACTCAGCGCCGTCATAAAAATTAAAATTTGTAAGTTTACCGAATACTCTTGTGAGCCATCAGGATTGGTTGTCAGTGTTAATGCTGATAGAGATAAATCCTCGGCAAAGGCACCAAAACTCATGCTGAGTAAGGTTAATGCTATGATAGTGAATAACAAAATTCTTTTCATGGTTCGTTGGTAATCCCTAAAAAACAACCTGATTTAAAGTAGTTATGCTGATATTTATTACTAAAGCTTTTTAGCCGATAGAAAAGACAACAGGTTTTTTGGTAACTCGGCGGCTTTTAATGTTTGAGTCGCTAATGGCTCGTCTAACCGTTCAATTAAGGTAACCTGTTGTGCCGTAACCCCTAAGAGTAACTGTTGTTCTCCGGCTTGAATAACAACCACACGCTCTTTAGCGCCTAACGATAAACTCGTTACAACTTTTAGTTGGCTAACACTTTGTTGAGTAAAATTAAAACGCTTAAGTACCAAGGCACAAATAATAATTAACGCGAGTACCATTAACAACGATAAGATCATGCTGCCAGCATCCATATTTGCCATGACATGCTTACCTACTTCCGGGGTGTTGTTATTGTTTATTTGTGACTCAGGAACTTGTTGAACTAAGCCTTGCTGGGTTATAGCTTCTTGATCAACACTTTGCTGATCTACACCTTGGTCAGTGACAACTTTTTTAATCAAGTCATTTTCAGAAACATTCTCTTGCGCTAAAACCATGAGAGACAGTAAACAACAACTAAAAGCTAGTAATATGCGTATTGTTTTTAATATCATTTTAGTTTTCTACTTACTTCATGTTCAATAAATTACTTTATTTTAACTTTTTAATACGTTCAACTTGACTAACTACATCGGTTAAACGAATACCAAACTTATCGTTAACAACAACCACTTCGCCATGAGCAATTAAAGTGCCATTAACTAATACATCAAGAGACTCACCCGCTACTCGGTCTAATTCCACTACCGAACCTTGATTTAACTGCAATAAATTTCTTATGCTAATATTACTTCGACCTACTTCCATCGAAATAGTCACAGGAATATCTAATATAGCATCAAGCTTTCTCTTTTCATCACCCGTAATAGGTGTATCATCTGGGGTTAACTCTTCCAACTCAATTGTTTCAGCGCTCGCTTTTGCTTCAGCTTGCTCATCAAGTGCCTCATCCCACATACTTAGATCTTCATCTTTATCGTTACTCATACCACTGGCCTCAATTTATAATTTTGTTCAAATAGTTCAACTTATACCCGCTCCACTTGAAGATGCTCGTTTCAGGAAGTCTGAGCGATGCATCTTCAAGTGGAACGGGTATTATAAGTCATCTTCTAGTAGATGAAGCTCTGCGTCACTATCAAGACGTTTACCACCTTTAGTTAAGATAGTAAGTTCAGATTTAACTGACTCTGGTCTCTTAATTTTCGATTCAATTTTTAACGCTATATTATCTCGACTACGACCTAACTTAGCTCTAAAGGTTGGTAAGTCTTCAATTAGCACCGTAATATTATCAGGCATTTCAATCGGTATAATATCCCCTGCTTGTAATTCCATCACTTGGCTTAATGAAATATCAACTTCAATAAACTTAGTATTAATGGTAACAGGGACATCCATAATTTCATCACGTAGCGCTTTGGACCAGCGCATATCGGTATCTTCTTTATCACTTTGCACACCCGCATCAAGCAATTCACGAATAGGCTCGAGCATTGAGTAAGGTAATGCTATGTGGAAATCGCCACCGCCGCCGTCTAATTCAATATGAAAAGAACTAATTACCACCACTTCAGTTGGGCTAACAATATTTGCCATTGAAGGGTTAACTTCTGAATCTAAGTATTCAAAGGAGACATCCATTACCGGTGACCAAGCTTCTTTATAATCTTCAAAAACAAGCTTTAAAAGCATCTGAATAATACGACGCTCTGTTGGGGTAAATTCACGGCCTTCAATTTTAGCGTGGTAACGACCATCACCACCAAAGAAGTTATCTACCAGAATAAAAACCAAGCGAGCTTCCATGGTGATTAATGCGGTTCCTTTTAAAGGGCGAAATCGCACCATATTCAAGCTGGTCGGTACAAACAAAGTATGTATGTACTCACCAAACTTTATCATCTGAATACCATTAATAGAGACTTCTGCAGTCCTACGCATCATATTAAATAAGCTAATACGCATATGACGAGCAAAACGTTCATTAACCATTTCCAACGTAGGCATACGGCCACGCACAATACGATCTTGTGAAGAGAAGTCATAATCAGAGGTGCCATCTCGCGATTGCACGACATCCTCAACTACATCTTCTTCTTCAACATCATCAACACCATGTAATAAGGCATCAATTTCGTCTTGGGATAATAAATCACTCACTCGATAATCTCTTCTTATTGACTTTACTTAATGTTAACTAAAACAATGGGCACTTTAGCCCTTACTATTGCATGACAAAACCGGTGAAAAGTACTTTTTCAACCGTTTTATCACCTTCAACATCTGTCATGATTTTTTGTACAGCAGCCAATGATTGCTGCTTTAACGAAACTTTCCCTGCACTTGTTGCCAAATCATCTGCATTAGCTTGTGAGAAAACACCTAACAAGGTACTTTCTATCAATGGAATATGCATCTTAGCATTCTCTTCGTTACCGCCACCGCGGACGAGTAACTGCACGCGAATCTCGACGAATCGATCTCGAGCTGCGCCGGGCACATTAAAACGAAACGGTCTAGGCATTGGTACATATAAAGCAGAGCCTAATTGTGCACCTGAATCTGCTTTGGCTACTTTATCTTCACCTGAATCACTATCTAACGCAGCATCAAGTTCTGTTTGACTTGCACTGCTATCACCAGCCATGAAGAAAAAATAAGCACCGGCTCCACCCGCAAGTAAAACAACGACAGCAATAATGATAATTATCATTTTTTTCTTTTTACCTGACTTATCTAGCTCTAATTCGCCTTCATTGCCATTATCTTTTTCGTCTGCCATGAGAACCCTTTAAATTATACAGCCACAAATTGTGATAATAATAAGTGACTAATTAATGACATAGTATTTATGGATAGACTATATCCTTGAATAGTCTTTGAGCCAATGTGTTTTCATCAACTTAACTTCATTTTAAACAATTAAGCGTAGTAATCTACGCCAGTTGCAGAAGAATCGAACAATTTCGCCGATAAAATGTGCTCTACGTTATGCTCTTCTTTTTGAGCACCGTTTGCTACAAAAGAACCATTGTCATTATTTTGTCCTAAGCTTTGCTCATTTTGGTTTTGTTGTTGGTCTTGCTGTTCAACATTAGCGCCTCCCACATCAACACCTTGTTCTGACAGCATATCTTTTAATTTGTGCATATTCTGCTCTAGTGCATCTTTTGCTTGCTGATTTTGCACAACAAAATTAACGGAAGCTTGCTCACCTTGTAAGTTAACCCGCACTTGCATATTACCAAACTCTGGTGGGTCTAACGTGATATCAAATTGCTGTAACTTCTGGTTAATGGTAATCATCACTTTATCTTTTACGGCATCAGCAAAGTCTTTTCTAAAAATTGAGATTGTTTCTTGTTGAAGTTGGGTATTATTTTTTTGTATTTGTGCGGTATCACTAGCAACATTATGATTTAGCACTTCAGACACTTGATGATCAAGGTAAGCATCGTTATTTTGTTTAGTTTGCGTTGCTTGCACCGTTTGCGCTTGTAGCTCAGACATTGTTCGCATAGCAATATCGTCTATCACTTTACCCATTGTTTTTACACCTTGCTCTATAAGCTTTTCTTCGGCCATAAGCATTGGCTCAATAAATTCCTCACCCGCATCATCAATAGCTTGCTGCTCACTATTCGCTGACTCTACTTTTTGTTGCGTCTGAACTTGCTGTAATGCCTGTAATTGAGCACTTGTCATCACGGGTTGTTTTTCTTGAGCCATCACAGTCTGTTCTTTGGGAATATTTTCAACGGCTGCTTGTGAAGTTCGCTCTGCTATCATTTTATCAGCGCTAACTTTGCTTAACGGCGATGTCACCGTATCACTAGGACTTGGATTTATTTTTAAAGATTCTAGCGAATTGTTGGCTTTTTTTGTTGAAGCAATATCACTTTCTTCACTTGCTTTAACAGCCAATCCAGCCTCTATTTCACCTTGAGTTTTAGCTAAGAGATTAGCTTGATTTACCTCACCTTTAGCAATTGTCTCTTTAGTTGAGTGAGACAGTTCATCAGTGGTAAAACTTCCTTTACCAATAGGCTCAACAGGCAATTGATATAAACCCGTATCTACTTTTTCTGTTACTTTATTATTGTTAGCTTGTGCCACACCAGCAGCCAAATCAGTAATTTTATTATTCAATTGAGCTGTCGCTAGCTGTGTATTGATTAACTGTTCGCTAGTAATACTTTGACTCTTAATTGCTTTTTGCTGTGATTGTAACGACAATTGGTAATCTTTTAATACTTGATCACTTGATTGCGGTGATACAGTATTGTTATTTTTTAGCTGAGTTTTAGCGAATAGATCGTCTTTTGAAAATGCACTTAATTTATGTTCACTTGCTTGGTCTACGCTTTCGTGTTCCTCGCTTTGAATTGTATCTGATTGAGCATTGCCCCCCTTATTAACAATACTATTAATTGAATTTGTACTTTGCCCGTAAGTAACACCAGATGTGTCCTTACTAGGCTCAGTTTTCCCTCCAACTTTAGCTAAGGTTTGGTCGCTATTATAGAGTAATGAAATAAACTGCTCAGATTCAGCTAAAGAGCTATTGTTCGTAGAGGCATCTTTATCTGGCTCATTTTCTTTTCTCTGTTTTCCATTTATCAGGGGGTCGTTACTAAGATTACCAGCCTCTGCAGATTCTTTAGCGTCACTTTCTTGGCGATTGATCACCTCATTTACGTCACTTTTGTCAGTGGCGGCAATAGTCTTACCCTGAGTTGCCGTAACTTCGGGCTCTACTTCTGCCGATTTCTTTCCACTAACCGTTTTATTTTCTTCAGGAAGATGCTGTTCAACTAGGCTAGAGAAGCCAGTATCTTTATTGCTATCAGCAGAGGTACTCGATGAATCTTTAGTCTTTAAATCAGTATCTTGTGATACAAAGGCAGGTAAAGCATTCACTTGTTGCATAATAATCCCAATAACTTAAATCAATTTAAATAGTTTTAATCAGAAAAATAACATCGCATACCGTGAGTATTACGTGTCTTAAAATTCTTAGGTGTTCTTTTTAATTATAGAAAGTAGAGCAAAAATCGTTCCACATACTAAAAAAGGCCAAGTGGATAACTCTATTTCTTGGAAGATTAACGCATTGGACGGCGAATATATTGTTGTGTCGCTATTTCATCAAACATTTTTTGCTCGGCTCTGTCTGCTGCTACAGCAATTTTTTTCAAACGCTCATCACGCAATAACTCTACGGCTTTTACTTTCTGTCTTTGCTTAAGCCAGAGAGTTTTACTTTGCTCAGCCAGGGCTTTTGCTTGTCGCATGGCTATTTCAACTTGTTCAGAAGCGGTATCAAGCTTAGCAATAAAAGCATGATAATGACTGTATGTGGCGCTATCTAGGCCGTTTTCTGCTTTCTGACTTAAACGTTTCATGTATTCTAACCGATAGTCCGCAACGCCTTGTAAACGGGTAATATTTTGTTGATATTCATTTTCAGCAATCTTTAATTGATCGGCGCAACGTTGCTCGTTGTCTCGTTCATACTTTAAAATGGTATCAAGTTGCTTCATTGGCATGTTGAATACTCTTTATTCAATATTTTTAATTCAATGCATTTATCAAAGAAATAAAATGTTGTGATTACTGATTATTATGGGCGTGTGCTGCTGCAATAATTTCTTTCAGTTGCGCAATACTTTGATCATAAGGAATAACGTCATTAATTTTTTGCTGCAAGAAAAAATTAATGACAGGTAGCACGTTTATGGCCTGATCAATGCGTGGATCATTACCTTTGGTATAAGCACCAATCGCAATAAGATCTTTATTTTGCTGATAAAGGGCATACATTTGCTTTAGTTGTTTTGCTAATTCTTGATGATCAGCACTGGTAACCATTGGCATTACCCGAGAAATAGAACCTTCAATATTCACAGCGGGATAATGTCCAGCATCGGCTAACTCACGAGATAAAACCACATGACCATCTAGAATAGCACGCGCAGCATCAGCTACCGGGTCTTGCAAATCATCACCTTCTGTTAATACGGTATAAAAAGCAGTGATTGAGCCCTGCCCTTCACCGCCGTTACCCGCACGTTCAACTAGTTGAGGCAGTTTTGAGAATACTGAAGGTGGATAACCTTTAGTTGCTGGTGGTTCACCAACGGCTAAGGCAATTTCTCTTTGCGCTTGTGCGTAACGTGTTAATGAATCAAGTAATAACAACACATTCAAACCTTGGTCGCGAAAGTACTCACTAATTTGTACCGCGGTTTCACAGCCTTTAAGACGCATTAGGGGTGAATTATCAGCAGGTGCTGCCACAACAACGGCCCGCTTTAGTCCTTCTTCCCCTAAAATTTCTTCGATAAATTCTTTTACTTCTCGGCCACGTTCACCCACTAAACCAACAACAACCACATCAGCTGTTGTTCCGCGAGTCATCATGCCCATGAGCACACTTTTACCGACACCTGAGCCAGCAAAAAGTCCCATACGCTGACCTTTGCCAATACTAATAAAACTATTGATAGAACGAACACCCACATCAAGTACTTCAGTGATGGCTCGTCGTGATAATGGATTCATGGGTTTACTATCATGATGATAGTTTTCATCAGACTTAATAGGTCCTTTACTGTCAAGTGGTTTACCTACGCCGTTAATAACACGACCTAATAAGCCCATTGATAAAGGTACTTTAGCTTTACTCGAAATAGGCAATACTCGCGCGCCAGGCATAACACCGCGCAGACTTTCTTCTGGCATTAAGTAGGTAATATCTTGAGCAAAACCAACAACTTCTGCCAGTAAATCACCATGCGCCGTTTCCACCAGACACTGACTACCGACATGAGCTTTAACACCAACCGCTTCAAGTGTTAGGCCGACAACTCGCACTAACCTGCCAGCGACAGGCGCTTTGAAATCATGAATAAATTGTTGATTTTTTTTTAAACGCTCGGTTAAACGTGAACTATCAACCATAGTGTTTATTTACCTTAAAATAAAAAGTGCGATGCTAAAGAATGTAAAACCCAAAATAAGTTATGAGATTATGAGTTTTGATGTAAAGCATCCTGCAAGAAAGGTTCCAATACTTGCTTTAACCTAGTCTTCATCTGTAAATCAATATTAGAAGTACTGTTTTCTATTTGACAACTACCTGGCGTAATCTGTGGGGCCGGTAATAAACGCCAGCCTTCTTGGGTAATGTGTACGGCGCCAAATTGAGCTTCTACCAGCTTAATATCACTAGGGTTTAAGAATATTTGTGTCTGCGCGTCGCTGCTAGGTAAACTTTTGATGCCTGTGGCAATCGCCGCTATTAAAATGTCAGGGTTAGTTTTTGCTTCGTGTAAAACTACCGCCTCTGTCAACTGTAAAACTAAATTAAGTAATTGCTCTTCGACATTTTTTTCCACGCTAGCAAGCGGCTGATGTAATTGTTCAATTAAGCTTTGCCAATTAGCGCTTTGTTGATCAATCTGCTCTTTGCCTTGTGCTAAACCTTGTTCAGTACCTTCTTCGATACCTTGTGCCTGACCTTCTTCTAAACCTTTCGCTTTACCTTCTTCATAACCTTTAGCATAACCTTCTTCTTTACCTTGACCAAAACCTTCCTCACTTGCCGCTTGACGAATTTCTTCAATCTCTTGCGCTGTTAAGGGTTGAGGCTCTGCGGCTTCCGGCTCTGGAGGCTCAAATACCCAGTTACTTCTTTTACCTAAAGCATTTGTTTTCTCTTTATCTTGGGCGCTAGGTTCATTTTGCACATTGGGCAGAGACCAAACATCTGTCGCCTCTTCAGACGCTTTTATAATACGGATAGGTGATTTACTCATTAAAATACCTTTTACTACATTAAATTAGCTTTATACCCGCTCCACTTGAAGATGCTCGTTTCAGGAAACCTGAGCGAATCATAATCAAGGCACATTTTTTTGTTAAGGGTCATTCCCTTAAAAACAAATGTAACGACGGGTATGTTTTGCTCAGTTTTCCCCAAAGGGCTGGTTTATAAACGCTTTATGCTACATTATTGATTTCGACAATAGAATAACTATTCTCTTCAATCAATGCCTTGCCTAAAGTCGTTTATAATTCCAGCTGAATCCTGAATCTTCAAGTGGAACGGGTATATGTTATAAGAACTCATCACCGCCGCCACCGCCGCCAAGCATAATTTCACCTGCATCAGAGAGTCGTCGGGCAACCGATAAAATTTCTTTTTGTGCCGCTTCAACTTCACTAATACGTACAGGGCCCATCGCTTCTAAATCATCCGCCATCATTTCTGCAGCACGTTTTGACATATTACTCATTATTTTATCTTTTAACGCTTCATCCGTGCCTTTAATAGCTTTCATTAAGGCCTCTTGTTGTACTTCACGTAAGATAGCTTGCATGCCTCTATCGTCTACATCGGCAAGATTTTCAAAGACAAACATTAAGTCTTGAATTTGCTGACTCATTTCTTCATCATTTTCACGAATTGAGTCCATCAACATACCTTCAACATTAGTTTCTAGGTAGTTCATGATATCTGCAGCCGCTTTTAAGCCGCCCATTTTCGCTGCTTGCGCGCCCGCTTGACCAGCGAACTGTTTCTCCATTATTTCATTCAACTCTTGTAATGCTGCTGGTTGTACTTCTTCTAAATTGGCAATACGCATCATTAAATCTAAGCGCACTTTATCGGTAAATTGCCCCATAATTTCTGCTGATTGCTCAGGTTCAAGGTATGAAAGCACAATCGTTTGAATTTGAGGATGCTCATTACGAATGATATTTGCTACTTGTTTAGAGTCCATCCATTTCAATGAATCTAGGCCTTTAGCGCCACCACCCATAACAATTTGGTCAATTAAGTTGCCCGCTTTATCCTCACCCAATGCCGCGGTTAGTGCTCGACGAACAAACTCTTCACTTTGGAAACCAATGGTTGAGAAGTTTTGTATTTCGTGAATAAATAACTTATGAACAGCAGTGATTTTTTCTTGAGTAAAATCCTCCATCGCCGCCATAACTGTGCCCACTTGCTGCACTTGTTTTGGTTCAAGGTGCTTTAAAATTTGCGCGGCATCTTCTTCAGACAAACTAAGCAGTAATATTGCTGCTTTTTCAGCGCCTTCTAATTTATCTACATCAAAGCCTGCAGGAGCTTCGGCTAATGTGCCGACTTCTGTTTCATCACTCATCTTCGTTCAACCAACTTTTAACTACTTGCGATGATAATTCAGGTTCATTAGCTACTAACGCTCGAACCGCTTTTAATACATCTTCATCTCGATGAAGATCAGGTAATTGTAAACTGCCATCTGCTGCGAAACCTACTGCGCCAGCGTCAAAATCAGACGTCAGCATATCCATGGTTTCATCACCTAAATCGATATGACCATCAAGTGATTTATCACCATAATCATCTGGCGTTTGCTCTGGGTAGATTAAACGTTTCAGCATTGGGCGAACAACGGCTAGAATTAACACTATGATGACCAAAGCACCCAATACTAATTTGAGTACTTTAACAAACCAAGGTTGTTGCCAAATAGGTAACTCAGCTACTACGCCAAAATCTGGGCGATTAAAGGGAATAGTTACTACTTCTAAAACATCACCACGTTGTAAATCAAAACCAATACTCCCCTGAAGGAGACGACGGATACTGGCTGTTTCACCTGCAGAGCGCGGAACAAAAGTTGCTGCGGGAGCATTTGCAGCTCCTTCAACGGGTGTTGTTGCAGCGCCTGCCACGTAATCCAGCGCGACAGAAACACTAACACGTCTTATAACGCCAGTTTGCTGCTTAGTATGACTAATTGCTTCATCAAGTTCATAGTTTTTAGTCGACTCTGAATGTTTTCGACTTGGCATGCTTTTCTTTTGCCCGCCAGTTGCATCTTCTGGAATAGCCGATGCAATAGGTGGCTGATTTGTTAAGGCGCCTGGGATCCCGCCTAATGCACCACCAATATTAGTGCTTTCAACGCTCATTTCACTACGAAGCGCAGGTAAATCTGAATTATAACGACGCTGTGTTTCTTCAACATTGGTAAAATCCATAGTGACATCAACTTGCGCAGTATAGTTGCCTAAACCAACAACGGGAATAAGAATACTGTCAATTTTTTCCATGTATTCTTGTTCACGTTTTTGTTCAATTTCAAACTCTTTTCTTGAGCGAGATGAAATAGAGTCTTGTGAGCCTGAATTTAGTAAGCGCCCATTTTGATCGGTAACTGTGACACGATTAGGCATTAAACCTTGCACCGCTGAGGCAACAATATCAACAACAGCATCAACTTCTTCTTCCGAAAGAATTTTACCGCGCTGCATGGTAAGCACTACCGTCGCCGAAGGATTTTTTTCTCGACGAGCAAATATATTTTCACGGGGAATAGCGAGTAATACTTTAGCTCGGCTTATGCTTCTTAGCTGTTCTATTGTTTTAGCAATTTGCTGCTCTCTGCCATATTTTAACCTTTCACGCTCAAGTCGCTGGCTAACACCAAAGCCCATATCTTTCATTAAAATATCTTCACCTTGTGAAGCTTCGCCTGTTAACCCCTCTCTCGCTAACAATAATTTTACATTTTGATATTCATCTGCAGGCACCGAAATAGTATTGTTTTCTTGTTGATACTCCACTTGATTGGCATCAAGAAAGTCCATGGTGGTAATTAATTGCTTAGTCGGTAATTTTGATAGGATGCGATATTCAGGCTCATTAGCCAGCATAATAACAAATACCGCAATAGCTAAACAAATAGCTAAAGCAACCACTATAGTAACCTGTCGTAAAATATCAACACTACCTAATGAGGCAGCGAATCCTGATTTTTGCTCACCTATCCCCGCACCTTCAGCCTCACTGGCGATCATATCGCCACTACTATCAGCTGTGACCATTGCGTTTGTATCAGACACTTTACTTCTCCGCTGTACTGTTTTTAAGACAAAGTTTACAAAAAATCGAGGAAAGCTATTTTTACATAATCAGGTTTAACTGTGAATAAATCGTTGCTTACAAGACGTTTGATTGATGAATTGCTAACCTATTTTACTATTTACAAGATAAAAGCAACGGCGCCATAGTTGGTTTGCTCAGTTAAATTAAACTGGCATGCTCATTATTTCTTTATATGCTTCAACAAATTTGTTTCGTATTTGCACGGTTGCATCCAGAGCTATGCCTGATTTAGAAGAAGCAATCATTACTTCAGCCAAGGTGACATTACTATCGCCCATTTCAAAAGCTCTTTTCTTATCGCCAGACTCAGTTTGCAAATCATTAACGCTCTTAAGTGCATCGGTAAGCATATCGCCAAAATTACTAGTAGATTCATTGATTTTACCAACGCTATTACTTGCAGTACCGTTTATAACATCAAGATCAATTGCTGGTGGCTTATTGCCCATGGCCTGTAGCGACATGTTTTGCATTTGGCTATATAGAGAGTTACTTTTGATATCCATAGGGCGCTCACTTTTGTCAATTTTTTAACGTTAAACAAGATATAACAGTGAGTCTGCAAGCATAGTGCCAAAAAAAACATTTAAACTATGAAGTGATATAAAGAGGATTATGGTAGGGCTTATAAACTTCCAAGTTATCGTGAATGATAACTTGGAGTATGTCGTAGCATAGTTAATTTGGTAGAGCAGTTAATTAGGCTGGTATTTCAATGCCTGAATCACGCATTTTCGCAATTTTATAACGTAGAGTACGTGGACTTATCCCCAAGCGCTCTGCTACGTCTTTTCGACTGCCATGACACGCTTGTAAGGTATCAAGAATAATTTGATGTTCCTGCAATTTAAGCTCACTGCCGAGTTTATCTTCACTACTGGTGACTTGCTCAGGCTCTACTACCAATGCAGTATCAAAGTTCTCAATCAGTAAGTCTCCTGCCTCGATAATCTGGTCGGCATGCAAAATTAGTGCTCTTTGAATAACATTATCTAATTCACGAACATTACCTGGCCAATGATAAGCATTAAGCTTACTGCGCGCTGCACCTGAAAATTCAGGAATGCTATCGCCATTTTTTTGACAATGTAGAGAAACTAAGTGCTGTGCTAAAACAAAGATATCATCAACTCGCTGCGCTAACGGTAACCAAGAGAGTGGAAATACATTAAGGCGATAATAAAGATCTTCCCGAAATACCCCATCACTTACCGCTGCTTTTAAATCTCGGTTACTGGTAGCAATAACGCGGACATCAAGGCTTATCATTTTTCTTCCGCCTAAACGCTCTACTTCACGCTCTTGTAATACCCGTAGAATTTTAGCTTGTAAGCTCAAATCCATTTCGGTTATTTCATCAAGTAAAATAGTGCCACCTTGGGCTTGTTCGAATTTTCCAGGACAGGCCTGAATTGCGCCAGTAAAAGCACCTTTTTCATAACCGAATAATGTTGCTTCGAGCATATTTTCAGGAATAGCCGCACAATTAATAGCAATAAAAGGCTGAGTGCTTCGTTTCGAGTGATTGTGAACGTATTGCGCTAACACTTCTTTACCTGAGCCACTTGGTCCAAGGATCATCACAGAAGCATCGGTGCTGGCGACTTTTTTAGCCAAGGAGAGTAGCTCTAACGATCGTTTATCCGCAACAATGGGATCCTTTTTATTCACTACTTGTGGCGGGATATATTGGCTGACCATATTAAGCAGCACCTGCGGAGCGAAAGGCTTAGCAATATAGTTACAAGCACCATCTTTCATCGCTTGTACAGCATCATCTATGGTGCCATAAGCAGTCATCAATAATACCGGTAGATTAGTATGCTGACTTTTAATACTTTTTAGTAAAGATAAACCAGACATGCCGCCCATTTGTACGTCACTGATAACAATATCCACTTGATGGCTTTTTAACGCCAATAAGGCAGCTTCGCCAGAGTCAGCTTCAACGCAGTGGTAGTCGGCTAATGAAAGCGTATCGACCAACGCTTCTCGCAGACCCGCATCATCTTCAACAACAAGAATTTTATGTTCAGTCATGAGCACTCTCCGAAGGACTATTCTTCATCACATTACCTTGATCTAACAAAGGTAGCTTAATAACAAAATGTGCGCCTGAATTAGCTTCGTTAAGTAAACTCACTTCACCTTGATGCGCATTCACTACAGATTTAACAACCGCTAAACCAAGGCCTGTTCCTTTACTACTTGAGGTATAAAAAGGCTGAAAAATTTTATCGATAACCTTAGCGTCAATACCAGGACCATTGTCTTTAAAACTTAAATATAAATGGTTGGCTTGACTATAAACTTGAATATTTATCAGCGGTTCAACGATCTTATTAATACTTATCGCTTGTAAGGAGTTATGTAATAAATTTTGAATTGCCCCTGTTAAGGCATTTTTATTGCCGAGCATATGAAGCTCATTATCGGGCAGTTGTACTTTTACTGTCGTACTAGCTTTATCTAACAGCGCATCCATAGAGCCAACTGCATCATTAATGAGTTCTCCTACATTTACAGAAGCAACCACTTGTTCTTTACCACTTTTAGAAAATAACAGCATATCGTTCACTTGCTGCTCTAAATCATGTAAACGGTCATTTAGCTTGCCTTGAAACTTTAATCGTGAAGTTTCTGCTAGTTTATTTGTTGATAAATTTTCGCTATATAAAATGGCAGCAGATAAAGGAGTACGTATTTGATGAGCGAGTGTTGAAACCATTTTTCCTAACGAAGATAGGCGTTGCATTTGCGCTAACTTATCTTGTAGTAAACGGGTTTCAGTTAAGTCAGTTATCATGATCAACTGACCCGGTTGTGAGCCTAAACTGGTAATTTCTAATTTTACTCGGCGACCATCTTTAAGTGATATTTCATGCCAATCATCTTCACGCGGATCGAATGAACGGGCAATAACATTGAACCATGGTTGGCCAAGAATAGGTTCATCAAGTAAGTTTCTAGCAACTTGGTTTATCTTCACCACAATACCATTACCATCAAGCATAACTAAGCCTGTTGGCATCACTTCTATTAACTTATCTGCTAATAGATTATTACTAAGGGGCTGTTTTTCTGACGTTAAGCTATGGAGGTATTTCGTATTGGCGATTGAGCGTGGAGTAAAGTTATGCTTAGCACTTTGAGTTACTTGCGCTCTCAATGCCGCTAATTCACCAGGAAACGCTTCATGCGCTAGCAAAGAAGGTTTATTAGCCCCGACGATATTAACTGAATGAAACGTAGCATTCGCGCTTGATTCACTAATACTAGTAATACTAGGGATTGCGGTAGGTATTGCTTGTGACATAACTTGTGCCATACATAGGTACTCAAAAAAACTATCTAGTATCTATAAAGCATTTACTATGCCATTATTTTAACCTTAAAAATCAATGAGATAAAAACAAGCACATCAAGACCTATTAATATTCACTGTCAATCTATTGACCTTAACGATTAATATTAACTCTTAAAGTTAGTCATGTTATTCACTTGGTTTGTGCAAGTCATATTTACGCATTTTTTCAACTAGCGTAGTTCTACGCATACCCAGTGTTTCTGCGGCTCTAGCAACCACATAATCATGCTTACTTAACGATTGTATAATTAAAGATACTTCAAGGTCGGCTAGATGTTCCTTTAAGTTTAAACCGTCACTAGGTAATAAGGCCGCATTAGCAGAATTTTGTGCGCCATTAACATCACTTTCAACCGTTAACTCATTTTGCTCGTTATCATCGTCACTTTCGTCATCATAATCAAAGCCGCCGAAAAGCTCATTAATAACATCATGTTCTTGTAACTCTTCTGGGTATTCCGGGTTATAAGCTTGTACATCTATATGCTGATATTTATAAGGCAGCTCTGTAACATCAACAATTTGGTCACCGTACATAATTAACATACGTTCAATTAAGTTCGATAGTTCTCTAACATTGCCCGGCCAAGGGTGCTCCATCAAAGACTCAATGGCTTTTTCAGTAAAACGTACTGTTTTATTTTGTTCGTGTTCAAAGCGAGTAAGCAGCTCTTGTAATAACAGCGGAATATCTTCTTTTCGCTCACGTAATGCTGGGGTATCTATTGGGAAGACATTCAAACGATAGAATAAATCTTCTCTAAAACTACCCTCTTTGATCATTTCCTCTAAATCTTGATGAGTAGCAGCAACAATCCGAACATTGGCTTTAATACTTTTACTGCCACCAACACGTTCAAAAGTACGCTCTTGTAAAACACGTAGTAATTTTACCTGCATAGGTTGCGGCATATCACCTATTTCATCTAAAAATAATGTGCCGCCTTCAGCTAATTCAAAACGACCTTTACGGGTGGATATAGCACCAGTAAAAGCACCTTTTTCATGGCCAAACAATTCACTTTCAAGAAGCTCCGCAGGAATAGCGCCACAGTTAACAGGGACAAAGGCTTCTTTTGCCCGGTCAGATAAGTTATGAATATTTCGTGCAATCACCTCTTTACCTGTTCCTGATTCTCCAAGCACTAAAACACTGGCGGGTGTTTTGGCCACTTGCTCAATCAAAAATCGCACTTGCGCCATCGGCTCACTACTACCAACCAATGAACGAAATAAAGCACTGGAATTAAGTTTGCTACTTTTACGAGGTAATTTATTGTGATATTGATGACAGTGGTGAATTTGCTCGGTGAGTTGAGCATAATTAAGTGGCGCAGCAAGGGTACCAATAACATTAACGTTAATGACTAATTCATTGGCATCAAGCACATCATGAAGAATAAACGGTACGCTAGGGTTAACTTTAATTAAAGCACTGCAATCTTTACTTACATTGCCCGTTAATATTACCGTGAGAATGCGGCTGCTATCAGCCAAATTTTCAATGGCTTGCTCTTGCGAACAATGGACAAAGTGCTCACCAACAAAAGCCAGTACCGTACTTAATTGCTGGCTTCTACCGGCGTCGTTATCAACGACTAATATTTGTTTATGGCCTGTTACTACGGAGGTAACTACTGGATTATCAATCATATTTAACTCTTCACGGCTATTGCTAACGTGCTATTTTTAATCTTGTTTTATAGCGTTTAGGCAATTTTAATCATTAATTCATTTTAAGCAACAAAAACTTGACGCGCACTTGTCATTTTATTGTCATATATCAAAATTTAGCTGTAGGTTTATCCGTTAATTAACAAACTAATTATCTCCATAATAAGTAAAAAAGGATAAACTAGAATAGGTTAAAGATTAATGGACCTTGTCTTGCCATAATAAAGTCAGTTTATTAAACATATAAAACAGTCACAAAAAATTGGCATAGAAAAAGCATAGATAATTATTGAATGTTAATAACTATATTTTAGAAAATAGGAAAGTCAGATGTTGATCATAAACGGTACTGCTGAATTAATGCATGATAATGAAGAGTTCACCAAAGGAACCCGTCACGAATTTAATATGTTCTCAAGAGAAATGCCTTTCGAGCAGCAACTCAGCCAAATAGAAGAATATTTAGTCTCTCGTGGTTGGGATAATATTGAAGTATTGGGTAACGGCGTTATTAGTAATGAAGAAGATATAACTCATAACGTATTACAACAAGCCTATAAAAAAGCAAAAGATGAAGGTCTTGCGGTTACCGTAAATAACCAACCTTTAATCTAGTTTAGCTTAACTTATTTTAATCCAGTTAAACCCTAAGACTATTATTTCAATTCTACAAGTTTTCTATACTAAATGTTATAGTAAACTAGGAGGTGTCTATGACACACGCATCACTTAAAAAGTATCAACAAACCACTAAAAGCACGGCTCAGCAAGCATCACCTTATCAGTTGGTTGCCATGTTATTTCAAAAATTGTTAGGGAATATTGCTACTGCTAAAGGTGCTATTTCACAAAATAATTTCGATAAAAAAGGCACTGAGTTATCTAATGCTATTGCTATCATTGGCGTTCTAGAAGGCTCTCTCGACTTTAAAGAAGGCGGTGAAGTCTCTGAGAACTTAGCTTCGCTTTATAAGTTTTGTTCCGAGCAGCTATTAGTTGCTAGTACCAACAATGACTCTGACAAGCTAGAGGAAGTGATCCAAATTCTCTTACCAATAAAAGCCGGTTGGGACTCTATCCCATTAGAAAACCAAAATCAGGTTAGCTTTTAGTGTCTAATGATATCAGGGGCTCACTTGAACAAATAAATGAGGTATCGCGGCAATTATTGTCGCGAATACTTACGATGTACAATAAAAGCCAAGATAAAAATGACTCATTTAACGATGAGTCTACGAGTGATAGCCAAGTAACAGAAAATGAACTAACGGGGTTAATCGCCAGCAGGGATAGTTTAATACACTGTTTATTTGAGCAAAATACACATGAAGAAATATCAATAGAACTTAACTTATTAAACGAAATGATTTCACTTGATACCAAATTATCGAATCAGTCCAAAGCTTACAAACAGGTATTAGCAGAACAAGTCATTAGACTTAAAAAAAGTAAAAAAGTATCTAAATCTTACCAAAAGTATTAACTATAATTTCAATTGAATGACCTCTTGCGTCTTAAGTATTAGCTAAAAATAATCAATAATCTTTTTAAAACAAACAATATTTACTATAACTAACGGCGGTAGAAAGCTCCTAATTGGTGTCTTTTCACAAACAATGCGGGCCAAAGAAAAAGTAACGTTAGGAACTAAAAAAAGCAGCGATTAAAACTCAATCTATTACCGGTAAAGTGATTCGGGTCGGTTCAACCAGTCATAGGGTACCTTCAATAGATGATTTAACAAATAGCCTCCAACTAACCTTTCCTCTCAAATAACATTTTTAGTTAGAGTATTATATTGATCCCCCTCTAACGAGCGACTTCTTTTAACGTTATTTAGTCTTTCTTACTACACCCGGCATATTATCTAATTGAGCAGTAATATAACTACCCGTTGCTGTTAAATTCGCGACGATTAAATCCATCGCATTATACTGAGAATATAAGCGTGCTTCCAATGATTCCATTCTTCGTCCAAACGCTACGCGGTCGTCATCTAATCGGTCTAATTGGGCTGTTCGACTATCAATACGGGTTTGAATAAGACCATCTGCATCAGTATAGAAACTAGTCAATTCTTTAATCGAGCTAGCAAAACCATCTGTTGAATCAGTTCCAACAAAAAGTTGTTGAACACCACTAATATCACTATCAATTAATTCATTCAGCTTTTCAGTGTCTAAACTCAACACACCATAACGGTCACTTTGTAATCCAATCTCTGATAAAGATAAAGTATTGCCATTTCCCGTATCAAAACTATTACTTAACTCCTGCCGCAACTTGCCCATAACACCGCGTAACAACGAATCACCAGCTAAGGGTCCATTACCTGATTCCCCTGCTACCCCCAACTGCTTACTTAATTTTTGTAATTCATTATAGCTTTCAACAAATTTTTCTAAACCTGGTTTAATATTACTATTATTTTCACTAACATTAATTTTGCTATTATCATCATCAACGTCATGCTGTTTTGTAACGGTAATATCCACCCCATCAATAACATCTTTAAATTCATTAGTACCGTTAGTAACGACAAGCGTGCCATCGATAGTAATTTGGGCATCTAACGCTTTGGTAACTTCAGATAAATTTTTGATATGATTCAGGGGATCTGGGTCTGATACATCATAAGCAAGTCTAGATAAGCCAACATTATCGGTATCATTGCCATCACCATCTTGTACTGTGACTTTAATAGCATTTGAAAGTCCTGTTTCTTTACTCGTTAACACTAAATGTTGACCATCATCACCTGTTATAATAGTCGCTATAACAGAGTCATTTTTATCACTACCGACTAATGGACCATCATTTATTTGATTTCTTAAATCTTCAAGGGTATTAGTTGGCGATAACATAGTAGAAAAACTATTTGAGCCTACTTCAATAGTTACCATGCCAATACCATCACTTATCGTTTCATCTGCGGCAAATGCCCCTGATGATAACTTGTGAGATTGTGCTAAGGCGTCGACCTTTACCGAATAATTACCTATTTGTGCATCTTTACTAGCACTCAGGTTAACGAAGCTATCTGAACCTTTTGCTGATCTCAGCTGAAAGTTATCGGCATCAGCTAAATCAGTAATAGATTCAGTTAAATTTTCCAAGGCTGACTTTAGTGCGCCAACAGCGGATATATCCGTGGTAATTTCTGCCTGTTGTTTATTCGATCGAGAAACATAAGGAGCGGTTTCAGCACCAACTATAGCACTAACAATTTCGCTAACCTGTAAACCAGAACCTATTCCCGTAAACGTTAAATCAGGCATAAGACCCCCTTCAAATTTTAGATATAAAACTAAACCTAGTATTACTTGACAAATAAACTATCAAACAAGCAACTACACCTTCGCGTCAACAAAACCACCGACCATATCAGACAGCTTAGCCACTAAAGTCAAGACTTCTTCTGAAGGGTATTGCTTAACGAGATCACCACTACTTTTATCAATCACTTTAATCACATCCCGGCCAGAATCTTTATCCACTGAAAACTCTAAACCACGATTCATTTCGCCAACGAAATCCTGCAGTTGTTGTGCCACTTTTTCAAGTTGTTCTGCCGTTAAAGGCTTTTTGTCATCTGCTTTATCAACTCTTTTATCGACAGCATCTTGCAGCGAAACATTTTCACCTTGTTTTATGCTGTTATCAATACTTTTTTCTAATGAGACATTACTTTCTGAATTTTGTGATTTTGCATAATCAGACGGTAAGTTAGTGGAGCTAAGGTCAAGACCATTTTGTATTACACTCATTATAAATTCCTTATCATATTACTACACTTGTTAAAACCAAATTTCAAACGTAAGTTTATGGCCTAAAAGCAAAAAGGAAGGAGTTTTAGGCCCTTCCTTTTTCATTGTTTTAGACCGAATTTAGCTAATTTTGCTTTAGCTCTTTATGAGGTTAACCAATTAAACTTAATGCAGCTTGTGGTAACTGATTTGCCTGCGCTAAAATTGAGGTACCAGCTTGTTGCAATATTTGGTTTTTCGTCATTTGCGCTGTCTCTACTGCAAAATCAGTATCTTGAATACGGCTACGTGATGCTGACACGTTTTCTTGAATATTGGCCAAGTTATTAATGGTGTGGCCAAAACGGTTTTGCAAAGCACCTAAATCTGCTCGGCTATTATCAATTTGCGCTAAGGCACTATCAATAATGGCTAACGCATCTTGTGAGCCATCAATCGTTGACAAGTCCACGGTATCAACATTAATAAGCGCTGAAGTATTAGTATTTGTATCTGCCGCTAGGGTTGTACCACTTGCTGTTGCAGAAAATGTTGCATCAGAAGACAATCTTACTGTACCCGCAAAAGTCGCAGATACCGCTTCACCTGCACCAGCATTATCTGCACCAGTATCATGGTTCCCCCATCAACACCGCCATTAATAGCTACATTAGTAATTTTAATATCATCACCATCTGAGTCAGACATTATTAAATCACCAGCATCATCAATGGTTGCAGTTACGCCCGTTGAAGAGGACTTGTCATTAATCGCTGCAGCCATTGATGTCATATCTGTAGAGCTGGCATTAGCTGATACAGTTTGACCATTTAAATCAAAAGAAAATGTACCTCACACCAGTTTTAGCGGTCGCGGTAACGCCTGTTGCACTTTTTTCTGCATTTATTGATTCTGCTGCAGTTTTAGCACTATCGTTAGCCGACACTGTAATTGTTTTAGGTACCAAACCATTAATATCAATAGTACCCGTAGCACCATTACCTGGTGCAACCGCACCAGCAGTTAGAGTACCAACACTCTGTCCAAAACCACCAGGTACACCCTCTGCAGCTTTTAAGTCAATCTGTCTAGCACCTATTTGGTCCGCACTAATGTCACCAAGTGACATAGAGATACTTTCATTGGCATTTGAGCCAACCTGAAATGCTTTAGTACCAAAAGAGCCATCTAATAATTTTTGGCCACCAAAAGAGGTTGTTTCAGCGATACGTGTTAATTCGGTTTGTAATGCAGAAACTTCTTTTTGTAGAGCTTGACGATCTGAATCGGCATTTGAACCATTGGCAGATTGCAATGCTAATTCACGCATACGTTGTAAAATATCGGTAGAAGACTGCATTGCCCCCTCTGCCGTTTGCGCCATAGAAATACCATCATTAGCATTTCGTTGTGCCACACCTAAGCCATTTATTTGCGAGGTCATACGGTTAGCAATTTGTAAGCCCGCCGCATCATCCTTGGCACTATTAATGCGCATACCTGATGATAAACGTTGCATAGACTCTTGTAAGCCAGCACCGGATTTAGTTAAATTACGTTGTGCATTTAAAGACGCGGTATTTGTTACTACTGATATAGCCATGTTAAAACTCCTGCTTACAAAAATGTAATGTGTTAATTAGTTAGTAGATTTTGGAACTATCAGTAGCGCATCAAGTTCCCGTTCTACAAAATTAACTTTAATCTTTTTTGCAAAATTCTTATAAAAGAATTAGAAATAATAAATTAAAAAAATATAACTCTTCAACACCCTTTGCTAATAGGCTATTTTCAGTTTTTACTTAGTAGAAAAATTGATGATATAAATACAAGTCCCGTGACTAGGCAGGCAACTAAATCGACGATTAAAATATTACCATGATGTCAAAAGGTAAGTAACACTCAAAGAAAAAGGCTGAATAATTACTTATTCAGCCTTGGTTTTATTTTTTGTTTTCTATTTCAAACGTTCACTTCTATTACCATTTAAAGATTATGGTTAATAAACTAACCACCAATTAAACTAATAGCTGCTTGTGGTATCTGGTTTGCTTGCGCTAAAATCGAGGTACCAGCTTGTTGCAATATTTGGTTTTTCGTCATTTTTGCTGTTTCTACTGCAAAATCAGTATCTTGAATGCGGCTACGTGACGCTGAAACGTTTTCTGAGATATTCGCTAAGTTATTAATGGTATGACTAAAGCGGTTTTGTATTGCACCTAAGCTTGCTCGGCTATTATCAATTTGCGCCAAGGCACTATCAATAATGGCTAACGCATCTTGTGAGCCATCAATCGTTGACAAGTCCACGGTATCAACATTAATAAGCGCTGAAGTATTAGTATTTGTATCTCCCGCTAGGGTTGTACCACTTGCTGTTGCAGAAAATGTTGCATCAGAAGACAATCTTACTGTACCCGCAAAAGTCGCAGATACCGCTTCACCTGCACCAGCATTATCTGCACCAGTATCA